>Ga0316189_10000185_pt1 | contig 59800 bp, 39 predicted proteins | sample LowCovwburrow_MG_FD_204930 | JGI IMG/M metagenome (GOLD analysis project Ga0316189, IMG submission 204930) | Coastal sediment microbial communities from Maine, United States - Lowes Cove worm burrow | ecosystem: Environmental > Aquatic > Marine > Coastal > Sediment | place: USA: Maine...
TTGAACGTATTCTAACCAAAGAGATTCATTTCTAGCCTTTGTCCTTCTCCTTGAAGAAAAGCTTCGTTTACATTGATTACAGAAATAGCGAGTCAAACCATTGCGTTTACCTCTTTTTTGAACTGGTCTGTGAGCGCAAAAAGGACATTTTTTTAGAGGGCATCATAAATAATGTCATTTTATCCCCTTATTTAAGTCAATAAAAGGGTAAATTACGCACCTGAGAAGTTACACCTGCCTAAAATCTCAGAGGAATGGAAGTGGATTGAATTAGAAGTCAATGGATAGTAGAAAAATTAAAATAAAGCCATATTTTTTCACCTCGTCATCTCAAATGTAGCCTACATCACCCTTTTGGCCTAAAAAAGCCAATTTTTCTTTGTTTTTAGCTCACTTTTTTAGTAGAATGACAAGCGAATAAAAAGCTCAAAAAAATACAAAAATCAAAAAAATAAAACGTCACATCGCCGGGCTCTTACTCAGTATCATGATAACCAACCAGTGGGGCGTTTTTCCTGTACAAGCCAGTTGGGTACCAGAAGCCCACGCGGCCGAAAATGAAATCCCAAATAATCAACTAGGACTCATTGCCATTTTGGTGGAAGAGGAACTCATGGATGACTTTGACATGCGAAGCCGCGTGATGACCTACGCAGAAAATGCTCAATCTCGAGTCGAACATTCCAAAGCCTTTGTGGTCGAAATCAGCAAAGAAGAATCCACCTTTAAAATCGCCACGTTTCTGGAAAAACTTTATTTTGAGGGAGTGGATGTGGATCAGATCGATGGCAATCCACTGAACAATGACAATCAATCTGAAGATGACAATCAATTGACCGGGGTTGTAATGATTGGAGACCTTCCCCTTCCCGTCGTGCATCAAGGCAACAATGAATTCATTCCAAGTGTCTATCCTTATGTTGATTTCTACCGAAAAGCCTACATCTTCGACCATCAAACCCAACAATTTGAAAAAAATTCACAAGTCACCGCTCCTGACCCCGAAGTCTGGCACGGACTCATCAATCCCCCCAGCCAAGACCCAGATGAAGCCAAGGCCCAATTGATTGAGTACTTTGAAAAAAACAACGCTTACAGCCTGGGAGAAGGTGGGTATGACGAATTTGAAGAACGCCTACTTTATGCCAACTTTCCCGAACTGGAAGAGCGGATGAACATGGTGGATTACGGCAATTACAAACGTTATTTGGATTTTATGGAGGAGATCACCTTCCGCCGTTTCAACAAACACCTCCTCAAAGAATTCATCAAACGCGTTTCTTCAGATCTAGAATCAGACCAACCTATTTTGGACAACACGACCATCGAGACCATGCTCGACATCCAAACCGAAGAATATTTTAAAAAATATGCCACCACACTCATCGACTCTCTTAAAAGCTACCGGGGGCAACTCAACGAAGTGGCAGACGACACCGGCCGCTGGAATCCGGAGCAAATGGATTCCCCAGAAACACTCATCACTATACGAGATGAATACATGCGAAACGAATTGCGGCGTAAGCAACTAGAACTTGAAAATGCCGTGGATGATTTCATTGTCGACAACGTGAATGCCCAAGAACGGCTGATCGACATCGTGACGCAAGCCAATTTAAACATTCAATTGACCATCGACGGTGAAGTCGTTGACAACCAAAATTTTAATTTTTTCAGTCGGATTGATGGAACCCAAATGAGCAATATCACCTCCGTACAAGAATGTGGGTTCCAAGTGGGTCAAAAGAGAGGTCAAGATGAAAGCGTCCTGGAAAACAATTCAGTTTTAGCCAATGCTCACCCTCTTTACAGCTTTGACACTTTATTGGGACCCGAAGATGATGAAGAAAATTGGAAGCTCGAAGACCAAGAAGAATACAAACAAATGGGAGGCTGCGTTTTTAACAACAGTTTTACAGACGCAGAGATGGGAACCGCCCCAGAAAACTGTAAGTTGGATGAAGCTGAAATTCGTCTTTTTGACATTGAAGGCTCCATTGAAGTTGAAGATGAAGAAATTTACACAGATGAGAACAAGTGCAGTGTCGAACGCATGTCATTCTTGCTACCCGATCAAAATCAATTTGGATTAGAAGCTGCCAAAGGAGAAGTGAACAACATCCAAGTCGACAAAAATCTAGAGCAAGTGATCAACGAAGCCTACACCGCACTCCAAGGCAATTTACAAAATCCTAGCGCCAAACAAAAAGCCACCTTTGTTGTTCAAACCTTACTAAAAAACAATCAAACCCTCAATTACTCCCCCAATGCCGATGTGGTGATTAAGCTGGAAGCCATTCCCTTTGAAAAAGCGGTCGAAAGTCTGCACCCTCATGTAGAACCCACCAATGAAACCATCAAGGCCATCAAACAAATTGGAGTGCCTCGTGTGGATGCAGTGACTGGAGAGTTAAATTACCCTCAAATCATCACGCCTAGCTTGCCTGCCGATGGAATTCGATTGGTCACTTTTGCCAAAAACAATTTACTCCGCAGTATTGACTATTTAAACCTCTTTCGGATTGAGGGAGAGAATTCAAGCCAAGTGACCCAAAGCCTGTTGAATGAAATTGAAAAAAAACAAATTGAATTGAACCAAGCCACAGGGGAAAATAGCCAACTCTTCCAAGATTTCTTCGTCGAAAATTCAGACCTACTAGAACCCCTCAGCTGGCGTTCAGCGAGCTTAGATCAAAAATTGTTAGACATCGTCCCCAAATACATCGACCAAAACAGCAACCTTCCCAGCCCTGATTATGGACTACAAAAATCACCTCAAAACAAACCCAAGGGTTATGAAGTGTTGCACATCGTCGCAGAAGGAGACACTCAAGGATATCAGTTTGGCGTGGAACGAGCGCTTCAAAAACAAACACGAGAATACAAAGAAAATGAAGCAAATGAGCAAGCTAAGGACGAAGAGGGCAACCAGAATCAGCAACAGAAAAATAATCAGAATAATGAAAAAAATTACGTTTGTGGGGACCCCAATGGCGTCGAAATATGGGAGTGGTTCAATTCGATTGAATGCTGGATGGAAGAGGAAATCTTGCCGGCTGAAGAATTATTTGGATTGAGTCAGATGTGTGTGACAGCTCCCCCAGCCCCTGTCGAAAACGAGTTAGACAGCCTGTCTATTTTTGATCAAATATTACCCAAACCGACAAAGTTTAGTGTGAGTGTGGACCGCGAGACATTAACCATCGGTGAAACATTAGACATCAACATCACCGCCACCAATGAGCTTGGAAAACCAATCATGGGATACATCAGTGATCCTTTTGTTTTAAAATTAAATGATGAAAGCCTGGGAGAACTTTCGGATGAAGAAGTTTATTTATACACGGGAGAACGAAAAGTCACCTTCACCCCTAAAAAAACAGGGTCGGCCACGTTGCAAGTGAGATTGGAAAAAGAAGAACCTGTTTCAGAAATGGAGCCAGCCCTAGCAGCTCAGAATATTGAAGTGAATGTTGTCGACGAAATCAAACTCGAATGGAAAGCAGCGGAAAACATTGTGAACGGAAAATCCATTTTCACCTTCACCCTTCAAACCATTGATGGACAAGGGAATCCTATCAAAAACATCAACCGTAACATCGCCCTTGCCCCCGAAGAACCCGCTGACGGTGGCTTTGAAAACAATGGAAAAGTTCAACTCACCAACGGGAAAGGGAGCATTAAATTTGTCCCCACACCAGGTCAAGAAAGTATCATTCTACTCAGCAAAGACCCATACATCACCAGCCAACCTGTTTCAATCAAACCCAGTCAACCCAAAGCGACCACAATCGTGCTCCGCTCAAATGTAGAAACTTTAGAAGTAGGAGAAACAGCCGACCTTCAGATCATTGCTGCGGATGAATTTGGATTTTTGGTCGAAGATTTTAGTGGTGTGATCAGCGTGGAACTGAGTGAAAACTCAAAAGGCTTAGCCACCTTGTCTCAAAATGTCGTGGGACTTCAAAACGGAATGGGCATCATTCAAATCAAGGCAGGAAGTCAAACCACTGACATCGACATCACCGCCACCCATGCCGAACTAGCCTCTGGAAAAATAAACCTGCCTCTGCTCGCCCGAATGGATAGTGAACGCTGGAAAGAAAATACCCCACAAACCCTCGTGGCATCTTTTGTTGGTTTTCCTGCAGGGGATTTTACACAAGAAGATTATTTTGGAGGCGTTCAGTTGATGACTGGAAAAACGCAAGCGGTCTACTCGTTCCTTTCCGCGCCAACCCCAGAGTCAATCCTGAGCATAAGCAGCAATCATTTCATTCAAACCACCCAAAACAATCAAACCGTTTTAGTTGATTTCAACCAAGATGAAATGTTACTTCAAGCCTTCGATCAGCGGACGATGCAAACATTACTGAGCAAGAAAAAGAAACTGAATTTTAAATCCATAGAACCCTTAGATGCTGAGAATTTTGAAAAAGGAAAATTATATTTTGAGATGTTGGATGGAAACTTCACCGCCATCATGGCTGAGGAAGGCTATGACATCAAAACTCAACTCAACGAAACCATTGCCAACTTAAACGCCAATAAAATTCAAGTGTTGGATGCAGATTACAAATGGGAATACTTAAATGACCCCGAGTTTGGAACCATCGAAATAGAGTTAACCGATGGAGTGAATTCCGTGTTGCGCCTGGTGCTAAATTTTGAAAACGAATCCATTTTAAGCAGTGATTTTGAAGTCATCAGCCCCAACTTAAAGTGGCAAACAGCTTTTGGGGGAAGCAGTGTGAATGACGCCAGTGGACTGAGTTTTTATTCTCATGAAGTAGAAATTGAAACTGAAAAGCGAAGTGCCTTTTATGGCCTAAGTGAAGATAGCAACTACCTCGCTCGTTTTGCCAGTGGCATCAATTTTGGTGATTCGGTTAAGGTGAACCTACCCACCAGTGCCATTTTGCTGGGAGACCCAACAGTAAAACTCAAAACAAAAAGCAATACTGGACTAAATTACAACAATGCCATTGGAGAGCAAATTTATGAAGACGCTGAAAATGTCCCCATTTCATCCATCAACCATTTTAATTTTAACAATGATGGCCATCAAGACATCGCCGTTTTATTGGAAGATGGTCGCGTGAGATTACTTGAAGGCGGTCCCACCGAACCCCCCTATAAAGACCGTGGAGACCTGGCCCTGCTTGCCGATGGAGGCATAGCCCTGGAAAGTTTAAATGTGGATGGAGACAATTACGAGGACCTACTTGTCGCGACCGAAGAGGGACGACTCGCCATCCTCAGAAACCAGAATGAAGTCATCACCCGCAGCGATCAAACCTTGGAGGTGGGAAAGCAAATTCGAAAATTGCATTTAGCTGACATGGATCAAGATGGATTTGACGACCTTGTTATTTTAGACAGTCGGGGAGACCTTTATATTTTTTATTATGATGGGGAGAAAAAAGCCTATCCCAGGCAAGGAGAATTGGTGACCAATTATGGATTCAGCCTCAAGTTGGATGAAAATCTAAACAATGATTTAGACATTCGCTATCAAGGCATGCCAGAACCACAAGCATTGATGGACAATATCAACTATCAATCTGAAGCTGCTCTAGATGAGTATGAAGGCGGGGGAGAAGTGGACCCTCAAGTCGCCCTAGATTTTTATCAATCCCTGGCGCAGCAGCAAGAAAAATTAATTCAAGATCCCAACGCAGAAAACGAAAATGAAGTGCCAAAACTACCCTGGGCAGAAGAAAATGAAACGGAAACCTATTTTGCACCCGTGGAAAGCATCGGCACTTTGAACGTCATAAAATCAGTCAGCAATCAGACAAGACCAGGTGAAAAGAATGTCGATATAGAAGAAGTGCTCCGCTATCAAATCGAACTCAACCCAGGCGCTTCCCTCAACAATGTTGTGCTAGCCGATATCATTCCAGACGCCCTTCAAATCAATGATGTCTCGGTGAAATGCTTGGAAGGAAGTTGTGAAAAAATTGCCTCACAACAAAGTGGAACCCGAATTTTCTTCAGCAATTTGAACTTAGTGGCAGGGCAAAAAATGGTCATCGAATATGAAGTAGACGTGCTCCACACCCCTGAAGCAGACTTTACTTTAAGCGTGGCTGATGAACCAAACGAAAACTTAAACAATCCCAACAGTATTTTAGATGCCTATACCGATATTCTAGTCTCACCCCCCTACAACAACACAGGCAGACTCCTGATTCACTACACCACAGGGCCACGAAATTATGCAGTCATCCAAGACAATAAACCTGAGCCTCAAGTCGATAAAAATGAAGGGGTGGGAGGATTTGAAACGGTGATGGAACAGATGCAAAACTTGCAAGGTGCGGGCGATCTAGACCCGGACAATCCACCCCCCGCCATGGAAATGCCTGGCATGGGGGACGCCCTGGATGAAGCCACGGGAAACAATGATTGCTTTGAGGATATAAACAATGCCACCAGTTGTGTGGAAGATGCCCTAGACGAAGTGGGTGAAGCCATCAGTCAGGTAGCCTGCATTGGGGGAGGATGTTTTCCAATGCCATTCAATCGGGCTTTCATGGTTCCCCCCGAAATGCCCTACCCTGTTTTCACCCATCCCACCAGTGTTCCAAAACCACTTGGATTGATGCCACTTCCTTCTTCATTTCCAATTTTGTACCCTGGCTCAACGGACACGGATGCCCCTTATTTTTCGCTCACTCGAACTTACATTGCCCCCACCGTGACGGGTGGAATTGGTATCGCCAACTGTTGGGGGCCCTACCCTGAAACAAGCGTTGTACCGCCCCCCGTTTTTCCAATTCCTTATCCCCCGCCGATTGGAAATTGTATTGTGACAGCACTGCCTGTCGAAGACATCTATGGAGACCTTTGCTCTGACATTGCGAACAGCATGGAAAAAGTGATGGACCTGATTTCATCCGGGGTGAATAAAATTGAGTCTTCCATCAACAATGTGAATAACAACCCCAACATTCCCGTCAACATTCAAACCACAGGCCCTGATGCAGGGGCAGGAGGATTGGAAGTCAGCCTGGAAGTGAACTTGGAAAACAACTTAAAATTCGAACCTCCAGTGCAGTCTTTCTCCAACATGCATGTGGGTAATTTTGACTCATTGGGAGGAATCTTAGCGGGCTGGGTGGACCGACAAATGCTAGAAATTCAAAACAAACTACTCACCCTTCCCACCTTAAGCGTGTACCTTCCGGACACCAAATCACTTTTTACACTGGACGCCAAACGAACCGAAAGGCAATTCACTCAGTGGTACAACACCATGGCCAATTCTTCGGTAGCAAGTAGTGAGAGCTTTCAAGAGGTGGAAAACAACCAAGAATTTGACCCTCAAACGGGAGGATTAACCGTGGGACAAGAATTAAAAGCTGGCCTTGAAGACGTGAGTGGTGCCAATGCCCTCAAGTACAAAGATGTCATCGAAACCCAAGCCTCCATTTATAATTTAAATGCCTTGGAAGGACTTTATGATGTCGCCAGCACCCTGCCCTTGGTGAAATTAACCGAAAAACCCATCGAAGTGAAAGTGCCTTGGCTTTCCACAGAGGAAATTCAAGGCTACATCATGGAACTGCAAAATTGGGTGATTTATTATGAACAAGAATACGACCGTGTGAAAGACAAATGGGAGGAATTTAAATGTGATGATCAACCAGACGCTGAAGCCCCAGATCAATTTGCAGACAATGCCTTCAACTGTGGCGCTCGAAAACTAGCCGACGCTTTTGGTGCCAATTTTGACAACCTCATGAACAGTGCCAAAGAGAATATTGCCGTTCTACAATCCTACCTAAGCTACCCTAAAAAATTAGCCGCTTACAAACAACAACTCGCAGGCTATGTCACGGCCATATCGTGCTATTTAGAAATCATCGCTCAAATGATGGGAGGTTACATGGCAACCATCCAACAAGAATTAGTGGCCTGGGCCGAAACCATTTTGACCATTAAAGAGATCGTTAAAAACATCGAGCAGTTATTTGACATTTTCCGGGATTTTGATAGCAATTGTAACACCTGTACCAACGAGCGATTTGCCAATTTTGGATGGTGGAGCCTCCTTGGATTGGTCCTCCCAGACATTCCTGTCATCCAATTTCCAAAGATCCCCGACATCGTCCTCGATCTTTCAAACATCGACATGATGCTGGATGTGGAACTGCCTGTGCTCAACATTCGACCTGAACCCATTCCACTTCCCCCTCTCCCCTACATCTCCCTGCCTGATTTTCCAAATGTTGATATATTTCTACAAATTCCTGAGCTACCCGTCCTACCTTCATTGCCGGATTTACCTGATTTGCCGGATTTACCTGCACTGCCGACGGTTGAATTGCCCACGCTTCCCCCCCCACCAAAACTTCCTGATTTAGGCAAAACCTTCAAAATCATCATCCCTTTGATTGAAAAGATTTTACAAACCTGGTGTCTGGTCAAAAAAACCATCGCCCCTGTTCCAGAGATGGCCCTCAACAATCAAATCAGCCTCATCACTAGCAGGCCGGCCTACATGGCTCCATGGGACCTGCTTCAAATTCAGGCGCCAAAAGTAGCCCCTTTTGATCTTGGTTTCAACGAAGTCCGAATCGAAACAGTCATCTATTTAGGATTAAAAGTAGATGTCATTGCCAAGCCCATTGAAGAAATTGCAGACACGTGGAACAAATGGATCGAAGACATTCCAAAAAAAATGAATTTGGCCTATCAAGAATATTTAGAAGAAACCGAACAACGCGTTCAAGGTTATTTGGATGAAGCAGACACGTTTGCTGAAAACACCGCCAAAACTTTTGAAGATGCTTTCAATGTCTATGTACAAGCCTGGTTAGACAAGGGCATTGGAGATCCCCTGCAAGAAGCCGATAAATGGCTGGCCGATCAAGAGACAGAGTGGCAAAAATGGGTGAATGAATTAGAAATTCAAATGGACGATCAAATCGACATTGGTTACCAAGAATATTATCAAGGAATCAACCAAATTTACGATTCCATCCGCTATGCAAAAAATGAAGACCTGACCGCCTGGTTTGATGAAAATAGAGATTTCTTTGAAGCCTTAAACTACCTCCTGCCTGCCTCAAAATTATTGGAAACCGCCAGTGAAGAAAACTTAGGCGTCTACTATCAAGAAGCACTGACCTTTATGGCCGATAAGTTGATTCAAATTGACACTTACGGCCCCACCCTCCTCCCACGCCTTCAAGCCTGCATGCTCAACTACTCCATTTGCCGAGAAAACGAAGCCTTATTTTTTGGAGATTTAAATCCAGAGCCCATTTCTGAAGTTGAGACAGATGACTTAAATTTGATTGCAAACAACCAGGTTAATCAAGCCGAACAAGTGGAACGTTCACTGAATGCCATGAACCCTGAGGTGGTTGCTGAATCACTTTTAAAAACCCCAGAAGGAGAAAAAATCATGAATCTATTTGGCCAAATTTCAACAGAAATTGAAAGTGCCAATGACAACGAATTGGTGGATTATACCGTCCTCAAAGAAGCCTTTGGCGTTGAAGATGTGGAACTCCCCTTCCCCACTGAGATGATTGAAAAGCTGGAATACATGCAACAAGAATTACAACAACACTCCCTTGATTTGATCGCTGAAGCAGACACCATTCAAGAAGGAACAGATTTAACCGCTTTAGCCAATGTCGCTCCGAATCAAGGACCATTCACCCACCAGCTAGCCAACACGACGATTGATGCAAAAACATCAGAACGTGTGATGAGCAATGTGACTGAAGTCCCACGTTATTTAGCCAACAATAACATCGAACCCCTGGACCAACAGATCGTAAACTTGCAAGAAAAAGTAGACCAGCAAGTATTAAAAATGGATGAAGAAGTCAACCCTCTCCAAAATACAACTGGGTGCCAAGCCGACCTATGCCTCCCCGATCCCATCACTCAGAAACCCGTTCCTGTCGTGCCTTCCATTGAGCAACTTCCCAGCTCTGAAACCCTCTTCATGCCAGAAGGACATTTGGTCTATAGCAATGGAACCGGACTATATCTAAAGCGTGACTTAACCGTCAACAACGCAGATGAAAACACAGACAATGGAAAACCTCAGCGATTTAGCTTGGAGGAGATGATGGAAAAAATGCAGATGGAAAACAATCCAAAGGGAGCCATCAACATGCTTAAAACTCAACTCACCGAAAACAATCGAGCAACGTTCAGCTGGAAAGAGATCACAGACCCAAATGTATATGGTTACGGCTTTGAAATTGAACGTCAGATCACTGGCTTTGACATGAACAAGCAAAGCAGCCCCGTCGCAGACACCAAGCTCGTCCTCCTACCACCAAATGAAAGTGGGAAAGCAGCCCCTGCCTTTGTCAACAACACCCCCATCACCTACGGAACCTTGGTGACCAGTTTAGACAGTCGTGAAGAGGCTGAGAAACGTTTTGGACTTTTGGCAGACACCATCATCACAGGCGCATCAGAGGTTTATTTTCCCACCCTCAACAATGCCAAAATCAACGTGTCAGAAACCAAAGCCGTTTATTATGATGTTAAAGGAGGGGCCAATTATAGCCTAGACATGTGGAATGGATTCTATCACATCAAAATGACCTGGTTTGATGAAAATGCACGCACCGCTACTTACAATCATAGTGAAGTTTTAGCGCCTCAAGCGGCCGCTGGCGGCTCACCCCCACTAGACATCAGTCAGCAAGATAAATACATGGTGCCCCTATTTAAAGAAAAAACTTTTAATGCCAGTGATATTTTTGCCGACCTGTCTGGTGCCTATCAATTTTATTGGGTCATTGGAGAAGGTGATGTAAATCCCCAAGAAGGAGCAAGCTACACCCTCCCCCCTCAGCAAGATATTGTTAAAATTCCTGTCACCCTGATTGCCACCCAAGAACTCAATAACCCGAGTTATGAAGAATTTAAAAAAGAGTTCACCATCCAAAGTTACGCCCCTGATATGAATTTGGAAACAGATGGTTTGAGCAATGGAATAGTCAGCGGAAGCATGGAGAACAATCAAGCCCAAGAAGATGATCTGAGCTCCATTCCTTTCAGTGTGTTTAGAAAGCGAAATGGAACCTGGAAAAATTTAGGTCAACTACACGACAGCAACCAAGAAAAAACACCAACCACCCCTCCCTTAAACGACCACGAAGGAAAACCATATGAATATTCAGACAGTTATTATAGCCAAGGTGTGAACGGCAATTACAACATTGAAGGGTTTGATTTAACTGACCCAAGTGCCCTTGAAATCAAAGATCATGATGGAAAATTAGTGGCCAAAGTGATGCCAAAAAACGGCGTCATTGAATTGCTAGAAAAGGGCTACGAACTCAAAGCCATTCCTGCCAGCAAAACCACACCCACTCGCATTGTCATTATAGAAACTGAAACACAAGCCATCATTGGAAATATTTATTATCTAGCCGATGATCAAGAAGATGTCTCCCTCTTAAAAACAAACCTCAAGCCCGAAAATGCAAATAAAACAGGGGTAACCGTGGGCGACCTGAAGACAGAGGATGAAATCATTGCTGAAATCATCCCTTCCAGTGCCCCAAGTTTTCCAGGAGCCGTGGCTATATTTAACGAAAAAAACGAGGCTGTCCTAGCTATGATTGATAAAGACGGTAGCATCCGTCTGATGAACAATACGGTGGAATTGGGATTGAAGCAAAGTGAAGGAGAGCCATATATCTTCCAACTCATTGAAAAAGAAAATGGAATCGCTTTATTCGACATCTTCATTCAAGCCGATTGGGACAAATTAAACATCGACAGTCAAACCCAAATGGGCGACTTAAATATAGAAATTGGATTCAACAATGGGCCAAAACTTCAAGTCGCCCCCCTACTACCCGGCGAAAGTGAAATCGAGCAGGTGGAGATTGAGGCAGAAGAAAATCAAACCCCGCTTGTCCTTCAAAACACACCCAATCTCCCCTCCAGTCCCTTCAATGATGTTTTACTGAGCCATCCCTATTTTAAAGAAATTAAAGCACTCTATGAAGCCGAAGTGATCACTGGCTATGAAGATGGCAGCTTTAGACCCAATGAAAATCTGACCCGCGCCCAGTTCATCAAAATTGCCTTAGGCGTGACCAATTGCATCGACTGTGAGCAAGCCACCGACCCTCAAATTGCCAGGTATTTAGATGATCCTTTCCCCGATGTCAACTTAGGAGCCTGGTATTTTTACTGCATTTCTGTCGCCAAAGAACTCAAAATGATCACCGGATATGGCGATGGTGAATTTAAACCCGAGCAAAATATCAGTCGTGCAGAAGCAGCAGCCGTCTTGATTCGAAAAGCCGAAATTGACCTCGTTGCCGCTCCGGACAATGCCTTTAAAGACGTAGAAGATTTTGCCTGGTACAAAGACGACGTTTACACCGCCGTCCAACTGGGACTCATTGAAGTTAAAGACGGAATGGTCAAACCCGACCAAGCCATTTCTCGTGGAGAATTTGCCTTCATGGCTTCTAACTTAAAAAACTACCGCCAATGCCGGCTGGTGGACGAAGATTTTGACGGCTACCCCGATTGGTGGGAGATGGACAACAATCTAGATCCCCTTCGAGAAGACTCACTCAAAGCCTGCCCTTGTGCCAACAATCCAAATAAAAAAGACAGCGATGGTGATGGAAGACGGGACGTTTGTGACATCGACATCGATAATGATGGCATTCTAAATCCAATCTGTATTTTTGATGACCAAGGCAAAATCAGCCCCTCTATTTTAGAGGAAAAATCGGTCAATTTTGGAGAAGTCGTGGACAACTGTGTGCTGAATCCCAATCCAAACCAAAGTGATTTTGATGGCAATGGAGTGGGAGACACCTGCGAAGCCTGCCCCTGCGTCAACAACCCCAACCAAAACGATACGGATGGCGATGGCCTAGCCGACCCCTGTGACACAGACATCGATGGAGATGGCATCTCAAATTTAATTTGCATGTTTGATGAAAGCGGTCAGTTAGATCAAGAAAAAGCAGCTCAGAGCCCAGACAATTGCAGTCTCATATTGAATCCAAATCAAACGGACGAGAATGGAAATGGGATTGGAGACAGCTGTGAAATTGATGACCTCTGCCCAAACATTCCAGAAGATTTAGATGGCGTGGCAGACAACGATGGGTGCCCTGATGTAGATGATTCATTTGGAACAAAAGACGCTGGAATTTATGTAAGCGCTGGACCACTTTGTGGACTACTTGATTACAGCAGCGACATGCTTCCGGGAGATGTCTTCATGACCGCCATCACCGACCTTGAAAACCATGATATTATTTTTAGTAAGAGTAACGAAGTGACCTATGAAAAATAAAAAATACATCGCCGTCTTTTTAAGTCTAGCCAGCACTTTTCTATTTTTAAATGGAAGCAAAGAGAGTCAAGCTCAAGAGACTGAATTGACCCGTCGAAATTTAAATCAATGTCAAGAGAGTGGAAACCAAAGTTGCTGTGTTGACTTTAGCCAAGCCATTGAATCTGCCAGTCTAGATTGGCAAAATAACTTATCCACCTTAAAAGACCAACAAAAACCAGCCAGCGACATGGTGGATGAAGCCTATGAAAATTTAAGGTCCTACAACTGCTGGCTAGAGTACATTTGCCGCTCCGTTCAATACAGTGGCTATGGTCCCATCGAATCAGGCATTGGAGGATTGACCTCTGATCAATTGGGCCAAGCACCCGGCTGCCAAGAACCAGAAGATATGACCTTGGAAAATAATTTTGATATTTTTATCAATAGCCTAAAAAATGACCCAGGGTTAAATATCGACCCCAATGTATTTTATAAAAACGGAAGAATCAACTATTTCCCAAGCTGCCAAACCGACCCCATCAACAACAATCAAAACCCTATTTTAGACCGCATGAATGGCAACTTCCAAGTCTGCAAAGCTATGATTGAATCTAAATTTGGTTGCAATGCTCAAGACGCTGATTTTGGAGAGTGTGTCGAAGAATCAACCTCGATGATCGTCTTAGAAACCACCCTCAAAAAAGCTCACGGAGATCAAAAAGCCACAGCCCTAGAGACCAAGCTCAGTCAGATTGTCACCCGAATGCACAGCATGCAAGAACACGTGACCTACATGGCTAATTTTCTATCCCAACTCGACCAACGACTCGCTTGTATCGCATTTAAATGCACTTAAAAATGAAAAAATGGACTCATAAAATCATTGGCCTAAGCTTAATGAGCAGTTTGATGGTGATGCCATTCCATGGAATTGCCCAAGAAAGTGAAGCGCCTGTTTTAAAAGCCTGCAACAGTTTAAACCCAAACTTTTATGTGGAAGACGGCGATAAAATCATCACCAACAAAGACTGGAAAGTGGAAGGTGCACTGAGCTCAACAGGATACCGAGCGCGCTTCGAAAATGCCCAAACAGCCTACCATAATCACATGGAATGCCTGTTTAATTTTGCTGAAAACACCATTTATAAAACCGGCGCAGCCAGAGAAGACGGAATTTTACAAGCCAACACTCCCAACACTCGAATCATTGATTGGATGGTGCCCAACGAGGCCTGCCTTTCCCCCGTTGAAATTAAAACCATCATCGAAACCACCAGTCCTGATCAAATGCTCACCGCTGTTCTCACCGCCCATCAAAACTATGAAAAGTATTTGAATGAGCTCTTTAAAGCCTACAGCAATAACCCCACCGAAGAAAATGCTCAGGGAAATTCAGCCCGAGGGGCAGACCTACTGATCAAAGTCGCCAATAACTTATCGACCTTTGACAAAGAGAAGCAGATGGAAATTGATGGCAGCCTAGTCGGTATTGATTTGATGTTTACCTATATAAAAGAATTACGTCAAGCCTTCATCATGCACGTTCACTTTCAATGCACCCTTAAATATTTAGAAAAATACCGCCGTGAATTGGAAAAACTCAGAAATCTAATCACCCCCCTACCCGACCAACTTCGAGATGCCAGTGTGACCAAATAAAACCTAAGCAAAAAATAAATTTATAAATTTAGAATTAAAAACGTGAGAAAATACATTCTCATCATCGGCGCCCTATTGATTGGAAGTTTAACGTTTGCACCCACCCCCACCCATGCTGATTTTTGTAGCGGGGCCACCGTAGGATCGACCTACAAAAAAGCTTACTGCCAAATGAAGTTGAGTGGAAATAAGAATTTAAATACCGAAATAGTCAAAACAGTCGCCACACAATACGGCATTGAAGAAGCGTTAATCGGTTTTGTTTTAGAGGGGGACGTCTGTCAAAAAATCAGCCAAGTCAAAAATGACGAAACTCTCAATGAAGCAGCCCAACTTAAGGAAATGGGGAAATTCCCTCCCCCATTCATCACCGCTTGTTTGCCTGAAAAAGTATCCATTGATGAACAGCTCTTTGCCCAAAATTTATTTTCAGACATCCGAAATAGCTACGAAAAAGAAAAAGCCATGTATTTTAGCAAGATGAAACTCAAGAGCAAATTTGAATTTTCTGAAATGTTTTGGGATGGGAAAATCAACCTCACCCTCAATGACCAGTTCGACCTGATGACGGATTTAAACCTCATCGAAAAAGTACTCTTTGGCAGCCAAGCCGAGTGGCTGAATGATGTGTATGAATTCCCTGAAAACATGGTAGAAAAAGAGGATCCCGTCACTCTGGAGGAACTACTAGAAAACAAGGAAGAAAAGGAGGAAGAAAATAACAATGAAAATCAACAAGAAGAACAAGACAATGAGGCTGAAAAAATCCAATGTGTCCCCCTCAATGACCCCGACAGCAATCCAAATTTAATCGTCCAAAATCCCTTTTGTGGCAATGGTTCTGTGGATGTGTTTTTAGGTGAAATGTGTGATGATGGCAATAAAATTTCAGGAGACGGTTGCAATCAATTGTGCCAAATGGAACTGGGAGGATCCAATCTAAGTTGCCAAGATCCTGAAGCGGTCACCTTTAAGGAGCCTGAAGTCGTACAAAAACAACTAGCCGCCTGCCCCCCCGGGTCTGTGCCCAAAAAAATAGACGCGAGCTTAAAAGAAGAAGCCCCCCAAGCTGAGCAATTTTCTAGTTATCCCGGACCTTCCATTGGAGGAACTCTCAAGCAATTTCCAAACAGCGAACGTCCTATTTGTGGCCCTGGTGAATCACCCGTTGAAATTAAAGTGGGAGGAGAAACCAAAGTCGCCACCGATGGAAATGGAGACCCCCGCTGCATTCCCACCAATGTCTGCTCGGACCCTGACAAAGCGCGTAGCATTTTTGCAGCCACCGCCTTTCCCTTTCCCATTGGAGCCATCACCGCTGCGGAATGGAAAGACCTGCCCGAGGACCACCCTGTAAGAGAATCACTGGAATCCATCGAAGCGCTTTATTGTGTGAATGTGAGCAAAGTCAATCGACCCCTGACCCCCTATGCCATGAACGAGGGGTGCATTGATTGCCACATCACCGCCATCGTTGACTCACTTGAAGAAGCCCTAACCACCAATGTCACGCCACTAGAAAACACCACCAGCGCCTTTGGGCTCAGCAGCCGATTTGGACCCACGTTTTCATTCAATCTAATCACCACTCTAAAACCCAAACTCAAACTCACCTCACCCGAAAAAGCTGTAAATGCCATTGATGACGCCAATGAAAAAATCAAAAATTTAGAAGGAGAAGCGCCAGAAGCGGATGAAGATCAGAAAATAGGGGAGAGTAATCAAGAACGATTAGATCGCATTCAAAGTCAAAATGAAGCGGCGGAAGCTTATTTAGAAGCCGCCATCGGAAACTACTTTTTGACCACCAACACCATCAGTGACTCTGAATTTTCTGGACGAGTCAGCCAACTCATCACCCAAATGAGAGAAAGTTTCCAGTCCATTCAATCCAAATTTCAAGAAATGGTCGACAGCACTTATTTAGATGAAACCCCTATATGTCGCATTTAAAACGCAACATCATCGGCCTATTCACATGGCTTATTTTTTGGATTCAAGTTCCAGGAGTCTTCGCTTTATATTCACCCACTATTTCTAGAAACGTAGGCGCCATTCGTGGTCATATTCTCAGTTCACAAGCTCAAAATGGAACGGGTGATCTGCTCAGTGCCATCAACTCCATCAAAGCCTACAATCGGACCAAAAGAGAAGGGGGATATGAAACCGGAATTTCTGGTGAAGCCCGCGTGGCTCAAGACTTGATTTTAGCCAACACCTATAACAATGCCATTCAAAATCCTGGAGAATCCCTGTCGATGGTATTCAACTTCAACCAAGCCAACGATGAATTCATTAGCAATTGTTTACGAGATGAAATTTGGGGCCTAGAACAATTGAGAGATTATGTCGGACAAGAAATGGTACGCGCCTATCTAATTTATGATCCCGTGCATGGCCAACTTTTAAAGGATGATTACAGATACATCATCACCACATTGGACCGGCTTAAAAAATATGGATCCAGCCCTAATGCCGTTTTTCCAACCCTAAATGAAGAAGGAGAAATCATTCAAATCACCTCAAACGAATACTTTTTTGGAATGCCACCCGACAGTGACGAAGCCATCAACTTATACACGCGTAAATATTTTCATTCAGATGACACCGGGTGCCCTGATGGAGAATTTGAACAAGTATTCGAACAAATCGTCAACAGCTGGAAAACCGTCGAAACGCTCTCCAGTGGTCAAGGCAGCTTGTGGAAAGCAGACAGTTCCGCCTGGGGAAGCATTTGGGCCATGGCTGAAGCCAATGCAAAAATCAGAGCCAGACAATGGATTGAAGCCAACCAGTTGACCCTGAGCCTGGGAGGAGAAAGTGGAGGGCGAAGTGAAAGCATAGTGAAAGGTAATGGCTGGGATAAATTAGCAGCTGAAATGGAAACCGAAGTCAAAGTCCTTGAAAATATCATCGGCTCCATGACGCCCCTTTTTGATAGAAGACTCTGGAGAACCGATGGACAAAATAAAACGGACTGTGCTTATTATTTACCACAAGAGGGTGTTTATGTGGACTGCCAAACATTTCAAAGAGAGCAACTCGATCAATGTGAAGAGGATGAAAAAAAAGCAAAAGAAGAAGGCATCAATTGCAGTCGATTTAAAAATCTAGAAGAACGCCGTTCGGCCGTCGACATTGCTAATGAGCATTTAAATGAAATCGAAGATCACGAAAAAGACCTGGAAACAGCCAAGCAAGCGTTTGTATATAGCATCAGCTTAGACAGCATCAGTGAAGAACTCATTTATAGCGTCGATGAAGAACTTGGCCTCATGAATTCCACCATCCAACAAGGTTACGAAGGTTTTGGAAATATCGGTGGCGCTGGCCTCCCCTCTTTAATCAATGAAGTGAAATGGGTGACTAAAAATCAGTGTGTGAATAAGCAGTAAAAAGTAGGACAAGTCATTAGAATTCAGTAGATTCCGCGCTCAAAGGTATGGAATGACAATTTATACACCTTTGCCTTTATAATTCCGTATAATGCACCATAGCTTAAATAATGTTTTTAGCCTTAGGTAGAAGATAATAAAGGCTTCGGTGCATACTAAAAAATTCGAAATTATTTATGCGAAGGAGTATAAAATCGGGGATCTAAAGAATAATGTCATTCCACTGCGAACCCAGAGAGACCGTGGAATCCACCAAAAACCAAACACAACACGAACCAGCAGATTGGACACACCAAAACTCCCTAGTGAGCGATCTCTAGGGAAATCTGGTGATATTTTTGTTTTCTTTTTCAACCGAAAGTCTAAACAAAAAGTGCTATCATTTAACCTTTTTATGGGAGGGAATTTTGCTGGAGCGTATTTTGAATGGGCTCCAGTAAGCCCCTCATCCTGTCATTCCATCTTGCAAAAATTCTTGGAAACACGCTTCGGTGACCCGATACACACGCCCCAATTTCACAGCCTTGAGTTTGCCCAATTTGATGTATTTGAGCACCGTCAGAGGGTGAATTTGAAGAATCTCTGCAACCTGTTCGGTGGTATAAAGTGGAGCAACCATGGTTTTCATTTTTGTTTTAATTTAAGAGGTCAAACCTCGACTTAATTTAATTAAATCCAATTGAACTTAATTAAGTTTTATTTATTTTTATTAAACTTATTCAATTTTGATTTATTTAAAATAAATCTATTTAAGTTTATCCTTATTTAAATTATTTTGACTTAATTTAATTAAATCTTCTTAAGGCATGCTTAGTCTAGTTAATTTAAAGCTAACTTGTCAATGTTTATTATGTTTAATTATGTTTTGTTAAAGTTTGGAATGTGTTGTGGTAGTATTAGATGGTGGAAGGGTTTGTTTGGAATGGAGTTGTAAGAAATATTTTTTGAAGGTAAATATTTACAAAAAGTAGTTTTAATGCTATTATAGAATAACCATTAAGCTTAACTATTAATCATTATGAAAAAGGGACCTGCTTCAAATCCTGAAATAGAAACTGCGGAACAATATCTTGATAATTTGTTTCCTGCTTGGCGGGAATACATGGTTTTAAGAAAAGAGGGGGATGAAATTCCTAGAACTAATCTTAGAGGCTTGCCTCCAAAGGGGGGTTCTGTAGTACTTCAAGCTGGAACCACAGGATATATATCAACACTACTTCATCGACAATTCGACTCAGGTCCATGTAATGGATATTTTGAAATTATGCAGCCAATAGAGGCCACAGTCGTCGGAGCTAGAGGGAGTGTAAAAGCAGTTTTTAAAGGTTTTCATTTCTATGTCGCTGCTATGCCAAAAGAATAATAATCAAAAAATCTTTTCATAAAAAAGCTCAAAAAATATATCAATAGTTGAGGGGTGAATTAGCTGATGCAGTTTTGTTCTCAACAATAGCTTTTTACGGTACATATGAGATCATACCAATTATAATTTCAGCATATGTAATCCGAATCTTTATCTCGCTCATCGACACACCTTTTGTATATTTGGGGGTTTACCTATTTCATAAGAAATATCCAGAATTAAAGCAGTAAAATTCAATGCTTAGAAAAATTCATACCATGCTCCACCTACGCCCCGCAACTCTCAACGACCTAGAAATTCTAAAACACTGGGATGAGCAACCCCATGTCATCGCCTCAGACCCAAATGACGACTGGCAATGGGAAACCGAACTCCAAAAAAATCCTGAATGGCGAGAGCGATGGATTGCTGAGGTAAATGGAAAACCCATTGGATTCATGGAAGTGATTGACCCCGCTTTGGAAGAAGAACATTATTGGGGAGACATTGAAAACAACCTACGCGCCATCGACATTTGGATTGGTGAAAAAGAATACCTAGGCAAAGGCTACGGCACCCAAATGATGCAACTTGTTTTAGATGATATTTTTAGCGACTCAAAAATAAAAGCTGCCTTGGTCGACCCACTTGCCAGCAACACTCGAGCCCATCGTTTTTATGAAAAATTGGGCTTCAAAAAAATAGAAGAACGACGCTTTGGATTAGATGATTGTTTTGTGTATCGGCTGGAACGAAAAAGTTAGCTAAAAAGAAAACAGTCGTGATAAACTAAAAGAGAAAATATTAAAAACAAACCACATGAAAAAAATAATCACCACACTTGTTTTAGGCGTCTTAATTGGAGGCAGCACAACCTTTGCAGCCAACGGTCTTTTTAAAGACCTTAGCTCAAGCGACTGGTATGCCTCTGCAGCCCTCGATTTAGCGGATAAAAAAATAATAGAAGGATTTGAAGATGGCACCTTTAGAGGTAATCAAGAATTAACACGAGGAGAGATGGTGGTGATTTTAGACCGACTGATCAATTACATGCAAGAAAATAATGAGGATTTGGATGATTATTACATCAGCGAAGATTTTGGGCTTAAATTCATCAAGAACGACCGATTTGATCTCTATGAAAAAGAACATGATGGACCTGTAGAAACAAGAGCTGGTATTGGAAGGGGATATGATTATTCGAAAACAGAGCGGATACAATTTTATTACAAAGATGAAAATCAAAGCATCGAATCCGCGATATTGAGTCTTGTAGAAGCTGAGGGGAAGAATCCAGATGATTGTGTCGTTTTAAGAGATGACCCACATCCAAGTAATAATGGTCGGTATATCATCGACTTAAAAAATAAAGAGATCGAATACAACGAAGAAGAATTAAGTCGAATTCAAGAAGCTGATGAACAAGCTGATTTAGACGGAGGGCCATTTAATGGTGAGTGGATGAGGAAGAAAATATACAACGAACGGCGCATGCAAATTTGTAGTCATTATGCAGATGCAAGTGCATTAGGAGCCTCAAAAAGCGTTTCAAGTTATTTTGAATACAATGATTATGTGGCCAAGGATCGTTTCATTTATGTGGAAGAATCGTATGACCCCCAATTTTATGAATATGGAAGCTTTGAATTTTTGAAAAAATGAAAAAACTAAACTCCCCCATCGCTATCCTCGGTTTCGGCAACGAAGGCCAATATGCCCTTAAATTTTTACAGGAACAAAGCTATTCCAACATCACCATTTGTGATGAAAATGAATCGATTGAAATCCCTGAAGACATTAAAAAAAAGTGTGGAGAAAAAGCCTTTGAAGACCTAACTCCATTCAAAACCATCATCCGCAGCCCAGGGGTCCATTACAATTCACCAGGCATTTTAGAAGCCAAAAATACTGGAGCCCTCGTCACATCCATGACTGAATTGAGCTTAGAAATAGGACGAGACCGAATGACAGCGATTACCGGAAGCAACGGCAAAACCACCACCACCGGTATGCTGGACGCCATTTTAAAGGCCCATTATCAGAATAAAATCATCGTCGGAGGAAACGACCGCTCCCCTGTTTTAAGCGAAGCCATTGAACATCCAACATGGCCCATTTTGATGGAAGTATCCAGCTTTCAATTTGCCGACCTACAGATGTCCCCTCACATTGCAGGGGTGCTCAACATCAAACCCAACCACATGGACTGGCATGAAAATATGGAAGATTACGTGCATGCGAAAAAAAACATCATGGCCCATCAAAATGAAAATGACTGTTGCGTGTTAAATGCCAATGACGAAAACAGCGCCAAGCTTGCCGAGCATGCCAAAGGGAAGATTTTTTGGGTAGGGAAAAAAGAAGGGGAAAATTGGGTGATCTGGGAAGAAGGCGAGGCTTCAGAACCTCGACTTCAAGCGAGTTGGAACAATCAAAATATTCAAATCCTCCAAAAAAGCGACCTTGTCGTCAAAACTCACCCCGACAACATCGCCTTTACGGCAGCTGTCAGTTTGATTCATGATGTGAATCCAATACTCATCAAAAAAACCTTAATGGATTTCAAAGGCATGCCCCACCGCATTGAATTCATTCGGGACATCGACAGCATTAAATTCTACAACGACTCCGCCTGCACCACCCCCGAATCAGCCGAAGTGTGCATCGATCAATTTGAACCAGGTAAGCTGATTTTACTTTTGGGAGGTAGTAGCAAAAGTTCTGATTTTAGATTTCTAGCCGAAAAAATAGTCAAAAATCGAGTACGAGTTTATTTGTATGGGGAAGAAGGGTCTAAAATAAAAGCATTGATCGAAGCTGAAAATGGCCAGGATTTGATTTTGAAATATGATGAGTCTAAAGATTTTCCTAACATCATCAACAACGCTTATCAAATGGCAGGACCCAATGACAACATCGTCCTTTCGCCCGCTTGCGCCAGCTTTGACATGTTTAAAAATGCTAAAGAACGGGGGAGGTTGTTTAGGGAAATTGTGGAAGGATTGTAAAAGAAAAAGGGCCGCTCGTCCTGTGCACGAAGCACACAGCGAGCAGCCACTTGGGGGGCGCGGATCTACCCGCCCATCGGGGGACTGGAGGACCTAGCCCTCGATCTCGTCACGGTGGGCGTTCATTTGGTGGGACTCGAAGATTTGATACTCTCGCCGCAGTTCCAGCTCCAACTGTACTCGAAGTCAAACCCAGCGTGAAGGTTCTCGTCAATACCTTTGACGAGGTCCAGACCAGGAGGGTTCGTCGTGAACTCCATCAAGTCCCAGTCGAAGAAGATAGGCGTGTTTGGATTGATATGGCGAGAGGCGTTGCCTCCAACCTCCCACATGAACAGTCCGACGTTGCTTGCATGGCTATCCCCCTGCTTCAGGATGATGTCTCGCTTGCAGTGGGTGCCGATGACAACATCAGACGGCCCCTTCGTCTCGTAGTACTTAGGCTGATGGTGGAACAGGCAGTCGAAGTTGTCGTACTGATCATTCCAAGGGCTGTACTGGAGCCAGATGAACCAGAAGAGCTCTGGCAACCCAACATTCTCTCCGTCATCGTAGATGTGGAGAGCAGGGACGACGACGTCCAAGGTGACCTTGACACCATCTTCGAGGATGCACTCCTCTTCGCCGGCGGTACCGTCCGTGTCGGTGTCGCCCACCGAATCGGTACCCGAGTCGGTGTCGGTGCAGTCGCCGGGGGCGAAGCCCTGGCCGCCAGTAGCCGGCGGACACCACATGGTGGTCGAGGAGTCGTCGCCAGTCGTGGTCGTGGTCGTCGTGCTGGTCGTGGTCGGATCATCGGTCGTCGTCGTGGGATCCGTCTCGCTGGGCGCCGCAGTGGTGATCGTGGTGTCGGGGCTTGTCGTGAAACTCCCACCATCGGTGGCGGAGGCCGAGCTGGTGAAACCGGGATCGTCCTCGCCGCCGACGCAGGCGGTGAGAGCAGTGGTGAAGGTGAAAAAGAAAGACAGGGTGAGCAGGTTGCTGTGTCGCATCGTGATTCTCCAGAACTGAATGACTGACCTTCCAATAGATGAAAGTCAGAAACGTGATTAAGATCAAGCTAAGTATAATTGAACCGAGTAAATCCGCGTTCCTTTAGTCAATTAAACCTCCTAAGAAGGAGGGCAAGAAACAAATGAAAGGAATAGCCCGGTTCAAAAGCTGTTTGTAAAAGATCAATCAAATTAATTACTATTTTTAAAATAGTATACAGAAGATAATGTTTATTAAAAAAAAAGTCAAGTAAAAAGTTAAAAAACCTTAAAAATAGACTTAAAGAATATCTCATTCTATTTTTTCAGCACCTTCGCGCGCTTCTATAAAAAACTATCCTTCCAAATGATTTTGTGATTCTTCTAAAAACGATTTTTTTAAGGATAACTCTTAAACTAATCTTCAAGACATTCAAAAAAAGGGGGGGGCTTTGCTCATTAAAATCAATTGAGCATTAACAAGTAAACACCCTGGGCTCCAAATGAACTTTCAGAAAGAGTCAAAAGAAGCCATTTTTTATCCGGCGAAAATATATAATCAATCACATCCCCATCAGCCTCTAAAAAAGCATCTGCACTACAATCAAGAGAGATGCAATTCATCAAGTCAGGTAAGCTGCCTTTTAAAGCAAGATTCTGATCAAACAAATCAAAGCCATGCTCTTGATCTGAAATTGTATTTAAGATAAAAATTGAGTTAGTAGAAAAATCATCCTTCAACGATTCAATATTTATGGTAAAGCGGTCATTAAAATTATTCTCAATCATAAAGTATGGCTTTTTTTCAGGATCCAAAAGCATTTCAATATCATATTGAAAAAGATGATTTCTTTTCACAATCAAATCAGCATTTGGGTCAAAGAGGAAATTTCGATCCACGTTAAAATACTTAACATAGTTATAAAATATACCTAGCTTTTCAGATTCAATTATTCCAGAGACATTCAAAAAAGGAACTTGAAAATCAAAGTTGGGTAAAAAAGGCTGAGGATTAATAAATAAGAAAGAAAGTGAATAAAGTAAAAACATTGAATAATCCTGAAACCAGTTTTTTTTCTGAATAGAAACAACAAAACCTTCGCCAAGACTAAAAACCAAGAATAAAATAGGTAAAATTAAGGCGAAAAATGAACCAAACTCCGTAAAACTCCAGACCATTTCAAAAAAAGTGTCTAGAAAAAATATTAGGTAAAGTGGAAAGAAAAGCCACGTTTCGCTCGAAGATAATTCAATGGGATAATAGGTCAACAAAGTTCTACCTAGAATCATCAAAGCACCCAGAAAAAAGAATAAATACCTTAAATGACTTAGAAATGAAAAGGATTGTAAGCGCTTATAATTTAAAAGATAGAATACAAAAAATATAAAATAAAGGAATAAAGAAGTTAAAAATAATAAATATGGAGCCATGCCCCCTTCATTAAAATCTAAAAACAACATGAGCGTGATCAAAAAAAGAGCTGGAATAAAAACAAAAACTCCCCAAATTCTTGAATCCAATTTATCTTTCTTGTGAGACTTTTGAATATAATAGCCCACGATAAAATTTAAGTAATTGATAGCAAGCCAAGCTAAAACCCCCACCCAATAAAGACTGGAGCTGTATTCAGCAGAAAGTTCCCAAGCCCTAAAAGCCATCCAAATAAAAATCAATAAACTAGGCAGTATCAAGGCTAAAAACCATAGCTTAATCGTATGGGTGGTTTCATGTTCCATATCGTAGAACGTACTAAAGCCCAGTTCGTAAAGCCAATAAATAAAAAGAGAAATAATAGTTAGCGAAAGGATTGAGTAATTTGAAAGAACAAAATTAGAGTAAACCCCTATCTTCAGGGCCCTAAAAAGCATCACACCAACAATGACAAAATTAACAGAAAATAGCATCGCTCGAACCATGAAAATAAAATGATGCCATGGATTCATAATGTCTAAAAAAGTAGCTCTAATTGCCCTAGGTTTTTCAAACAAAGTTACAATCAGCTGATTCTTATTAAGACCATTTTCCTCAGCATCTTCCAAGTGATCTTGAAGCTCTTGAAGGAAACGATCTCTATAAGGATGACCTTCAAATTCGTCAGTCATTTGCTCAAAAAATTTGATGGATGACATTAGAATAAAAAGTTAAAATCAATATTATTTTTTCCCCTAAATTAAAAAGAAGAGGCAAGAATTTAGCTATCAAATAGTATTATTTAATAAAAATATAATAAAGTCAATAGAAATATTAAAAAAACTTTAAAAATACCTCTAAAAAGACATAAATCAAGAATTCTACACCAAAGCTAACCACTCAAAAAATGCGGCGAAATTGCTTTAAAAGCATCTGGCGTTCAGGAATTTTGAAACAATGAGCCATTAAAAGATAAAGAAGAAGGCCCACAAAAATCAATAAAATGAGATAAAGAACCTTCGTCCAAACAAGGTCCGGAATTTTAAAAATAAGTTGAAACAAATACACACCTCCCCCCATCACCACACTTGAAATAGAAATTTTTAAAACATTCACCACATTTAAAAGAGGGTGCTGAACCTTCTGACGCATCCAAAAATATAAAAAAATAAAGGTCAAAATATTACTGAAGGAAATTCCTATTGCAATCCCAACAATGCCCAAAGATCCTGATAGAAAGTAAGCCAGGATGATCCCAAATAAAGCCCCGATCAAATTCGCATAAAAAGGTGTTTTCGTATCGTGATAGGCAAAAAAACCTCTGACCAAAAGCAAGTTGAGAGAATGGGTGAAGAGTGAAAAAAGAAGAACAAAAAGAACGTTGGACGTTAAACTGGCATCTTCTACCGTGAATTTACCCGTCAGCAAAATCACTTCAATGATCGGATCGCGAAGCAAAAGCATTCCCACCGTCGCAGGCAAAACAAGAAACAAAACCTGCTGCATCACCCGCTTGATTTCGTCGGCAAATAGTTGAGTGTTCTTTTCAAGGGCAAACTCAGAAAACGTAGCAAAAGAAGTCACCGAAAAAGAAACTGCCACAATGCCCAAAGGTAAAGCATAAAGATTATTGGCATAATATAAAATTGAAATGGAACCGACTGTCAGAAAACTAGCGATTTGGGTATAAATGAGTTGGGAAATTTGATACATACTCGTCGAAAGCACCCGAGGCATCATCAAGCGAAAAGACTGTCGCACGTCAGGAGCTCTAAAATTAGCCACCCAACGGTGTTTAAACCCAACCAAACGCAGTGCCGGAAGCTGAACCAAAAGGGTCAAAAGTGCCCCCAAAATCACCCCCCACGTCACCCCAATCACCCCCCATTCTTCTGCAAAAAAGAGGATTGAAATGATGATCCCCACATTGTAAAAAATAGGCCCCAGAGCCCTAAAAAAGAAGGTTTTAAAGCTATCTTGCAAGCTCATAAAAACAGCCGAAAACGTGAATAATATAGGCGAAAGTAGCATGATCCGCATCAAACGAACGGTCAGATCAAAGAGTTCAGGTTCAAAACCCGGGGCAACGAGTCGGGTGAACTGAGGCGCAAAAATAAAGATGAGCAAGGCAAAGGCAGAGACGGTTAGTAAGAGTAAATGAAGCATGTTATTCGCATACTGCCACGCCTGCCCCATCTGTTTCTTTTTTTTGTACTGAGTGAACAAAGGCACCAGCGCCACCGAAACCGCCCCACTGACCAGAATAAAATAGAGCAAGTCAGGAATCTTGAAAGCCGCGTAGTAAGCATCTGAATTATAGATTCCCTGGCCCGAAGTGGCCCCAAACGTTTTAGCCAAAAGCCGGTCTCGAAACACGCCCAGCAAACTACTCAAAAAGGCGGAAAGGCCTAAAAGGAGGGTGGGCGGCAAAATATTTAGAGGTTTAATGCGTTTCAAAGTCTCGTCCTAAAGGTTATAAAGTGAAAGAAAATTTGTAAATAGACCGATCTGGTGCTAAAGTAAAGAAAAATAAACAAAAAGACATGAATCCATTATACACCACCTCCACCGATATTTTGTACCTCGTTCTTACGGTTATGATCGCGATTTTAGGAATCCTTTTAGCGCTGGCCCTGTATCACCTGGTTCATATTTTGAGAAACGTAAATAAAGTGAGCCACAAAGCCAAAGACACCATGGACTTACTGAATCATTATCTATGGCAACCGATCAAAATCGCCTTGATGGTGTTGGATAAGATGAAAGATAAGATGGGGAAGAAGTAGATAGAATTTTGGGTAATAATGAGTTTTTTAAAGGTATATGGAAATAGTTTGGAAAAAAGCTGGTTAGGTAAAAATTGAATATGGATATTAAAAAATATAGTACCGTTGAGGGTTCAAAAAAAGCAATTGGCCTTACTGTTGTTATTGATGTACTCCGGGCATGCACAACCATACCCATTCTATTAAAAAATGGTGCCAATACAATTATTCCAATAAAAAAGATAGATGAAGCAAAGTTGTATCGAGATAAAAAGTACATTCTGATTGGCAAAGGAAGAGATGGGCATATTCACGATACTTTTCATCATTGCAACTCACCTTCTGAAATTGAACTCATTGATTTTAGGGAAAAAAATATCATCATAAGAACAAACAATGCAACACAAGCAATCCATAATGCAATAAATGCAGAGGAAATTGTACTCGCCTCCTTTGTAAACCTCGATGCCATTGTAAAATATATTTTAGATACTAATGCTGAGCAGGTTACCCTTCTTCCAATTGGGAGATTAAATAAAAAAGGTCTTGAGGATGAATTATGTGCTCAGGCTATAGAAGCAAAAATAAAAAAAGAGCCAGTGGATATTCAAAAAATCAAAGAAAATGTGAAGGAATGCACATGTGCAATACTTGTGAGTGACACGCTTGGTAAACCAAGAGATGTAGACATGGCACTAAAATTCAATTCATATCCAATAGTTCAAAAGGTGTATAATGAAGGCGGTATAAAAATCATCAAATCTTTATGATTAGCATAAAAACCGTTGTGAAATTAGGAACAATTGGTCAAATAATAAACAATGGAGTTAGTAAAAAATAAAACTACTATGAATAATAATTTTCAAGACACACCACTTGAATTTAAAACATCCACTAAAGACCAAAAAATATTAAATGAACTACTTTCAAGAGAACCTCTCTTTCACAAACCCGAACACGGTAGAGAAAAAGGTGATTTAATGGCAATGACTGACGAAAGATTTTTTGAAGTCGGTGCATCCGGGGAAAAATATAATCGTATGAACGTTGTAAATAACGTTACCAAAAGGTATGAAGATCCGGATTATCAAGGGGTGAACTCACCACCTGAGGATAAATGGGTCGTTAAGGATGCCTTTTGTCGACAGCTAGAAGGCTCAACCTATCTAATCACCTACACCCTATTTCAAGGAGAAAGAGTCACTCGGAGAGCAACAGTTTGGCAAAAGAATAATAAAAATTGGAAAATAATTTATCATCAAGGCACTATTGTTCAATAATTTCAAAATTTAACTAGGATAAACTACAAAATCCCAATCACCATATAAATTGAATAAAGAAAATCTGGGGGTCTGGGGGGTAATGAGCGGGTAAAAAAATGATTTTAAGCATGGTGATCAGGACCGCTTCATTACCCCTCCAGCACTTTTTGGTTCGTTTTCCCCGCCATCCAAAATTTTATATAATGGTGAGGTGTCAAAAATGAACAACCCACTAGAATAAAAGGAAAACGCCATCGGCGGCTAGCCGGAAATAACAGGGTGTAGCTCCATGAAGAACTTGAGGCATAAAAATAAGAAATCGCCCCTCATTCAAAATAAATGAAACCTATTAAACTTGATCAATATACAATCATAAATTTGCTAAAACCACCCACAATTGCTACAATGAAGGATATCATAACCTCCTCAATCAGTGGCCAAAACGCACATCAACGACATCATCAAAGAGGCCAAAACCTACCTACCCAATGTAGATGGAGAGCGGATTTTAAGGGGTTATGAATTTGCGAAAGAAGCTCACAAAGGCGTTTTTAGATGTGGAGGAGAACCCTATATCGAGCACCCCCTAGAAACCGCTAGCATTTTAATGCACTTCAAACCAGACGAAGATTCTATCATTGCTGCCCTCCTTCACGATGTTTTAGAAGACACCGACATCACGGCTGATGAAATAGAAAAAGAATTTGGTGCCCGCGTAATTCCCCTGCTAAAAGGACTAGAAAAATTAGGAAAAATCAAATATCAAGGCCAAGAACGGCAAGTAGAAAACCTGAGAAAGATGTTCCTCGCCATGGCCAAAGACATCCGCGTCATTCTGATCAAACTTTGCGACAGGCTCCACAACATGCGAACCTTAGAGTGCCTTAAAACGGAAAAACAGAAACGCATTGCCCAAGAAACCCTCAGTGTGTACGCCCCCATCGCAGGACGACTGGGAATATTCGACATCAAAAGTGAACTGGAAGACCTCTGCTTTCGCTACCTTCATCCCAAAGCCTACGCCGAAATCACCAATGAACTCGAAAGCATCACCGGCTTTCAAAAGCGCCTGATTAAAAGTGGGTCTGAACTCCTCAAAAGCACGCTAAAAAAAGAACATATTTATGGACAAGTTGAAGGTCGTATCAAACATGCCTACAGTATTTTCAAAAAACTCAAACGTAAAAATAAGAATTTCATCTCAGAACTTTACGACATCTTTGCACTGCGAATCATTGTCAACACCGAAGCTGAATGTTACCAAGCTCTCGGAGCCATTCACAAACACTGGAGACCTCTAACCCGTCGATTTAAGGATTACATTGCCAACAAAAAAAATAATGACTACCAAAGCCTTCACACCACTGTCATAGGAATCATGCCCAAGATGAATCGTCAGCCTGAAGCCATTCAAAAGCTAAGCCAGCAACCCGTCGAAATTCAGATACGGACCAAGGGCATGGATGAAGTGGCCAAATTTGGAATTGCAGCTCACTGGCAATATAAAGAGAAGGGGGGTTACTCCATCGCTGTTCCCGAACACAAGCTCAACTGGGTCAAAAGCCTTGTCACTCTGCATGAAAATCTTAAAAGCAACTCTGAGTTTGTCGAAACTTTAAATGTAGATGTCTTTCATGACCGTATTTTCTCCATGACACCAGAGGGAGACATTAAAGACCTACCTCAAGGTGCCACCCCTGTAGATTTTGCCTACAGCGTCCACACAGACATAGGGCACAAATGCAAGGGGGCTAAAGTCGATGGCCGTATCGTTTCACTGGATTACAAACTCAAAAATAATCAAGTGGTAGAAATATTGACCAGCAAACACATTTCACCCAATCGCTACTGGCTTTCTTTTGTCATCACCTCTCACGCCAAAAGCGCCATCAAACACTGGTTCAACACGCAAGAAAGAGGCAATTTACTTAAAGAAGGGAAGGATTTAATCAATAAACACCTGATACGCCTAGGCTCAAAAAAGCTGACTGGTGATTTAGGAAAACTCAAACATTATGAGGGAAAAACCCTAAACACAAAGGAACGGGAAGACATTTTAGAAAAAGTAGGAAACGGGTCCGTAGACGCCGTGAGTGTGGCTAAAAAAATCATTCCTGCTGAGCGACTGAGAGCTCAAGAAATCGATTCCAATACCAAGAAAAGAGTCCTGGCAGAAAACATCAATCTCATTAAAAAGGAAGACATTTTAATCACAGGGGAGCGGGGCTACAAAACCCAATTAGCCACTTGCTGCGATGCCACGGTTGATGACAAAATCATTGGGTATATCACACGAGGAAGGGGGGTTACCATTCACAAGGCTGATTGTCGCGTGCTCCGTGGACATGAAAAAAAGCGCTTTATCGAAGCCTCATGGGCTGGAAAAATCAAACCCACCTACCGTGCCCAACTTGAAATCAAAAAACGCTCCCGAATTGGTCTATTGCGCGACATTGCAGATGTTTTTGCCAAAAACAATCTCTCTATTTTAGATCTTAAAATCAGCAAAACTCTCATCATCGAAACCATCATTGGAAACTTAAGCATGTTAGATCGCCTGATTGAAAAACTTCAACAAATTCCAGATGTTTTTGAGGTCAAAGAAATTGCCACTAAAAAACCTAAGAAAAAAAGGGCTAAAGAAATGGAGAAAACAGCTGTATAAAATAAAGCGAAGCGACTTAGGACATTGGATTGTCTTTGGTCACTCCGTTTTAAATTTATACACCTTTGCCTTTATAATTCTGTATAATGCACCATAGCTTAAATAATGTTTTTAGCCTTAAGCAGAAGGCTATAAAGGCTTCGGTGCATACTACAAAATTCGAAATTATTTATGCGAAGGAGTATAAAGCATTTTTATCACTTAGCTAGAAAACATCTTCATCAGCTTGTCCGCTGAAAGATTATTTTGAAGCTGGCGATACCCTTGTGATCCCTCTTTATAATATTCAATCACTTTTTCTTTATTTTCATCTGGATAACTAGCGATAACCTCTTCAATCTTTTTCTTAACCTCCTCGTCAGTGGCATGCAGCTTTTCAGCCTCAATGATATGGGTCACACCCAGACGAGCCTTCAAGCGGTCTTCAGCCCCTTTACGGTGATCTTTACTAAAATCCTCATCCGTCTTTTTTACATGCGAAAGATATTGCTCCCAAGTCAATCCTTGCTGAGCGACTTGTTTTTTACGCTCTTCTTTTAAAAGATCAACCTCCTGATCCACTAAAGTTTCTGGAAGATCAACCTCTACAAGCTTAACAATCTCTTGAACCACTTCATTGTCAGATTCAGTTTGAGCGCGCTGCTTCATTTCAGCCAACAAATCAACTTCAATCTTCTTTTTAAAGTCCTCGGGAGAAAGCTTTTGACCAATCATTTTTTCAACAAGAGCCTCGTCTAACACTTGAGCTTCTTTTTCTTCTAAGCGGCCCAACTTAAGTTTAAATTTAACGGCTTTACCTTGCATGTTTTTAGCGTGGTAATCTTTGGGAAAAGTGATGTCAAACTCCTTCTCATCATTCACTTTCATTCCTACAACCGCTTCTTCAAAGCCAGGAATCATATTTTTAGACCCCAAAACAACAGGGTGGTTTTTACTAGCTGTATTTGGAATGGACTTACCTTCTTGGTCAAAACCTTCAAAATCAATTTCGACTCGATCTCCTTCCTTAGCCACACGCTCCACATCTTTCCACGTCGCAAAACGAGCCATCAACATATTAATGGTGTCATCGACCTCTTTTTTAGAAACTTTCACCTCCTTAGCTTTCACTTTGATCCTTTTATAATCCCCCACTTTCACCTCTGGCATCACTGGAACCGTAGCGGTATAAACAAAATCATCCCCTTCTTTTTCTACGGGAGTCTTGATGTCCACACGCGGCTGAGCAATGACCTGAAGCTTGTTTTCTTTAACCGCTTTAGAGTAAGTTTGAGGAATGATCACATCCATCGTATAAGCCTGAATGGTTTTAGGGTCAACTTTTTCCCGAACCACTGGCTCAGGAATATGACCCGGTCGGAAGCCATCCACTTTCAAATTTTTATTGATCTCTTGCATGGCATTTTTTTCAGCCTGGGCATAATCAGCATAAGGAACAGTAATCGTGAGTTCAACTTCTGATTTAGGGAGTTTTTTTACGGTAGCAGTCATGAGAATTATAGGTTATTTGAGGGGCATTAAAACAAAACAGTGCTGGTAGACTATACTAAAAAGTGAAAAATAGCAACTGAGACAAAGGAGAAGGCTACTGATCCAGCTTGTCAATAGCCTGTTCCAACTGACGATCCGTTTTATTCTTAATCAAAGACCATTGATCATAATTGTGCCTTGCACCCTCAGCGTTACCAGCCTTCACATAAGCCCAGGCAATGTCGAAAAAATAATCCTGATCCCCATAATCATCAATCATCACTCCATAAGACTCAATGGCTTTTTCATACTCATCCACATTTTCATAAAGACGGCCAACATTGTGAAAAAGGGTGCGAACCCTATACCCCTTTTCAATCGTTGTTTCATAAACAGCAATAGCCTTTCCAAACTGACCCAAGCGAGAATATGCCCGGGCCAAACTCACGACATCAAGGGTCAATTTTTGATCATCCTCAGGAGCTTGCAAAGCATCTAAGAGAGGTTGAATTTCTTCGACTGTAGTCTGATAGGTTGTCATCTGCTCAGAAGATAAATCAACTTCTTCTGTATAGTTAAGGTATGAATGTGATCCGCAGGCCACCAAAAGAAATGGCGTCAATAAAAGAAAGACAAATTTTTTCATAGTGATTAAAAATTAGTAATCAATCAAGAAAGTAACTGAGACGATCCAGACCATCCTCAAGCGAAGAGCAATAAGTCGCTGGCTCAACAACATCGACACAATTATTCTGATAGCGACGCTCAGGCCATTGACGAGTCGCTGCCATACGCTCTAAGTCTTGCTTTGAAAGGGTTAGGTCATCCACTAAAGTTTCCCCAGTTAATTCCTGAGCATAAAGCAAGTCAATCTTAGTCCAACGACACGCATAGTCATCCAAAGCTTGATTGAGACATTTTATTTGATAACGAACATGATAATAATTCATCAAACGAAGCAAGGGAGCTGTATCGATGATCTCAACAAACTGCTGGGCTTCCCCCTCTTCATCAGCTGGAATTTCAATCTCCCCTTCCTCATCAAGCACCTCTTCAGGAGAAAGTGCTTCTAAATCAATCTCCAACATCACCGGCTCACTCCATTGCCCATTTTCATCCTGAGCAATAAAAGAATAAGAAAGTTTATCATAGTCAGCCCAATTTAAACCCACATCTTTATACTCGGTAGCAAAACCACTGTATATGAAGTCCACATCTAACACCCCATTTTTCTCAGCATTGCGCTCCACAAGAGTTTTATCATAGTCATAATCCGGAGATGGATCCCAAGCCAGCATCAGATCAGAATCATTGAGAATTGTGTATGTAATATTTTGAACAGGATATGGGTTGATTTGATCATTGTTAAAAACATCGTTGACGCGATATGTATTTATATCAATTCCATCACCCTGCCCGTCAGCATTTAAATCTAATTCAAGATAACGAACGCCAAAAGACTCTTGGTAAGAACGAAGAGAAAGTCCCTCAATGTAGAGCTCATCTCCCACCTCAAAATCTTGGAGCACAGGAATAAAAACCTTCTTATATCCATCTACGTAACTCAAACTCCCCACCTCAACTTTTCCTGAATCAACGGCCGAACCAAAAAGAAGGGGGATATTTTTCTCCCATAAAATCTCTTCAGAAAAATCTAAAAGTAAATAAATACCATTTTGAGCAGTGATTTCACTTTCGTTCTCAGCTTCGATAATAAAAGTTCCAAACTCACGAATCTCATTCAAATCCAAGGCAATTGACTCGTCGGAACCAAAGCTAGCGGCATAACTTGAAAAAGGAATCAGGAGAGATACCATGAGTGCAAATAGTGTTTTTTTCATAAGATTTGGGGTAAAAAATGGAAGGCAAATCTACTTTCATTCTATAGTAAAAAAACTAAAAATCCAATCTTCAAAACTCCTTTCATAAAATACAAAAAATATACCAAAAAACCCTCCGGCATTTACCGGAGGGTTTTTGGTGATCTGTGAATCTCACAGCAATTACTCAAAGCCTAAAGCTTATTTTGTAAGAGTGTGTGAATCAAGGTCATTAAGGTCTAATAGATGACCATTAGTGAAGTCATAAGAACCATTACCATCAGTTACTGAACCAGCAGCAACAGCTGGGTAGTTATGAACATCAGCTGATTTATCAGACCATAGGAAGTTTCTGGCAGCTGTGGCTGTTTGAGAGAACTCATTACCAGCAACAGTAAGCAGACCACAGTTCGCATTTGTATCATGAATGCGCCCAGTGTTTCCGTTACCAGTAGATGCAGGATTGACAGCACAACCAACAGTTAGGATACCAGTAACCGCAACAGTTTCGTCACCAGTAGCCAAACCAGTATCGATAGAATCATCAGTACCAGATCCAACTACATTGGCAGTCAACCTAAACTCGTCTTCATCACCAGCGCCAATAGTAATTTCTTCATCTAAACTAACAACAATCTTAACACTAGCGTCATTAGCTATAGTACCACCATCAGTTTCAGTGATGCTAGCCACACCAGCATTCCAGATGTTTACATCAGCATCATCTAGAGGTACGCCATTGCGTTCTAACTTAAAGTTGTTAAGAACAAGATTAAGATCATCAGCATCATCAACATTCAAGTCGAAGACCATTCGAGCCAATCCAGTAGAACCAGCAGAATCGGAAGCAACCTTGAAGGCAATCAGATCCCGAGTACCATTAGAAAGACCTGTATTTGCTACTGCATTAGAGACAGTTGGCACAGTCTGACGAATAACAAATTCATCAACATCTACAGAATTAGAAACCTCATCACCGTCATCAAAGTTTTCGTTCAAAGAAGAAGATTGACCGATTGCTTCAAAGGTAGTGATATCATTTCCATCATTCTTAAGACCAAGACGTAGTAGTTGACCAGAAAGCTCTTCACCTACTGCACCCATAGTACTTACATTAACATAAACTTCTAGGAAGCGTTCTTCTCCAGCAGGAACAAAGAAGTCTAGGCCAGAGAATTTAGCATCACCAGGGTTAACCAAAGGTTGAACAGAGGTTTTTTGAACATTGTTTTCATCAGTATATTTGATGATTACATCATCAACAGCTTGGGAAAGACCTGGAGTGTCGAAATCACCACCATCAGTATCATTGGTGATAGTTAATTTCTTCACTAGGAAATCTTCATCAACCGCGTTGAATCGGTATTTAGAAACAAGAACTTCTTGAGATCCAGCAAGCAAGATGTCAGCATCAGGATTACCTTCTGAAGAAGCACTAAGAACACCAGAACCGATCACAGTGATCAATGGGTTCTTAGTTATTCCACCGTTGATTTGAGCACCACTTGGCACCACAGTATCAGCGTCAGAATCTTCCGCAGTGATGTCACCAGGGTTTACATCAAGGGCAAGATAACGAGTCGCATTGAGTGTGTTCAAGAGTTGAACATGAGCTTCAATGTTCTTAGTGTTACCCGCAGGGATCATCAAGTTTAGGTCTTCAAATGTAGCTTCGAAGTAATCAGTTCCAGCGGTATAACCGTTGTTACCTGCATCAACAAGCTTGATATTTTCTGTTTGACCAATCATTTCACCGTCCAAGTAAAGGGTCATGGTAGACATAACAGTATTAGCAGCCGTATCACCTTCTGCATCACCCCATACGTTGTCAGCAGTATTAGCGTAAATACGCACTGGGATACGATCTACTTCTACATCACCAGCATCACCAGCAGAAAGAGAAATACCTAGAGCAGGAACTTTTCCTCCCTTAACGTAAGTTTGTGAGCTTGGGTTAGAAGCAACAGCAACAGTAAGATCATCTTGAGCAACGATCATAAAGTCACCAGAAAGCGCAGTGTCACCCGCTCCAATAATGTCAGAAGTTGGGATGAATTGGTTAGCAATTTCATCCTTAATAGAGTTAGCTGCAAATTGAATCAAAGCAGACACTTGGTAACCAGGTACCATCTCTTGACTAATATCTACACGAACAGAAAGGTTCAAAGTTTCTCCTTCAGTCAAGAAGTAATCTTGATTGAAGTCGTAAGCGTAAACATTTGCTTTTTCACAGACAACAAAAGCTGCTGGAAGGTTATCACCTGTACAAAGTGTTCCGGCAGAAACAGTACTAAGTGGCCCAGCTTCAGTAGATTCGGTATCTAGATTGAACAATTCAAGATCTTCTAGATAAGCGTAAGGATTAACCTCTGTAACCGCTGCATTAACATCAGCAACAGTAGTCAAATCATCAGAAGAAGCGGCACAGAAATCAACACCATTCCCTTGATCAGTTACACGAGCAAAGAAATTACCCACTTGGAACATATCCGCTACAGAGAAGTTAGCGTCGTTAGCAAGATCAACACTATATTCACTAGCAGAACAACCATTAGCACCAAGAACAGGAGCAACACCGTTAAGGGTAGAAGCATTGTTAGCAGTAAAGCTTGGGTTAGTTCCATCTGGGTTTTGAACTTGAACAGAAACTTGAGTGTTTCGAACGGTCAAATCACGATCAGGAGTGAGCCCAACATTCAAAAGTGCAACCCCCTTACTGTCGTTAGCCACTTGAGAAGCGGCAGGACCATTGTCAACAACGTTAACAGGACCTCCTTCTACAGTAACGGTGTTAGCTTGAGCCAAAGCAAATTGGTTATCAACATCAGCACCAAAACCATAGTCAAGATCGATAGCTTGGATATCAGCATCTTCTTCAAGGTAGAAAAGGAAAGTTTCATCGGCTTTACCACCGGTCAAATCACCTTCTACGTAGAAAGTCTTAGTTTGACCATCTTGTAGAACGTAAGCTTCGTCAAAGACAAAAGTAACAATATCGTTCATCAAGCCTTCAGAAGTTGCAACAACTTCGTCTCCAACCTTAAGGACAAGGTTTTCAAGGTCTGAAGCATCGAAAGTACCTGCATTGTTAAGTGCAAGAGATTCAATAGCCAAACTACTACCAGAACCAGCTTCGATACGAAGAGTAGCCAATTCAGCACTCATTTCTCCGAGTTGTACTTTACTTGGAGCAGGTCCAGATTCAACAGTTACAGTGTTCACGACAGTATTCTGACCTCCAATCTCAAAGGTTTCTCCGTTAATTGCAAAATCACCAGAGGTACCAGAGCCATTATGAACCAAATCATCAACAGACATAATGCTGAAGTAGTGATTGTTGTTTGTTCCAGCAGTACCAGCACCAGCTACATCACCAACAAGGCTAAGAGAAAGAGTTTCACCACTCATAATCTCAAGCTTCAATGGGAATTTAACTTCATGATCATTGCTGATTGTTCGACCACTAGTCAAACGATTTTTACCTTCGTAAAGGTAAACTTGGTCAAAATCTTCTGGTTGACCTACATCATTACGAGTAACAATAAGGTTCAAAAGAGTTACATCGTCACCAGTCGCAGTGAAGTCGTAAGTAGCCAAGTAAACACCATTAGCACTCAAAGGCAAAGTAGTACCAGTAGGAGTGTTAGGGCTTAAAGATACTTCAAGATCACCAGTAGACTCACCAATATCTTGACATTCTGGATGTTCTGGCTCAGCCACACAATCCACCTCTCCTGGAGGATCGATTGGATCAGGATTCATCGCACGGTGAATCAAAACAGCCAATTCAGCCCGGTTCACATCGTTAGCTGGTTTATAGGTTCCATCAGGGTAACCTGCAATCACACCATTGTTAACTCCAATGGTAACGTAATTGCTAAACCATGCGCTAGCAGGAACATCTGAAAAATCGTTAGCTGGTTCCAAAATGGTCTCAAGCTCGAAAGCCAAAGAAATCATTTTAGCAACCTCAGCCCGATTCACAAAAGATGCTGGACGAACAAATCCAGTTGGAAGTTGTGTTTCAGGGTCAGTATCCCCATTGAGGATGCCAAGCTGAGTCGCAGCTTCGATAACATCGTAGAACCATGCAGATGCAACGTTATTATCTTGGTAAGTGGCCACAGCCGGAGCTTGGTAACCAACCATACCATCAATAGCGCGAACAAGCATTGCAGTTACTTCTGCACGGTTAGCACTATCTGCACCATTAAAGGTGGTTTTAGTATTATCCAAAATTCCTTGGGCAAGAAGCTCATCAACAGCTTCACCGTACCAAACGCCGACAGGAACATCGGTATAAGCAGCAGAAGCATGTCCCATACCAAGCACGAATGTTGATGCAAAGATCACACCCGCAGAAAGGACTGCAACTGCTCGCTTAAATTTAAGAGCAATATCCATAATAAAAATGGGTATTAAATAAATAAACAGCGGCGAAATAAAAATTAAAGACACAAGTCGCCATTAACGACCGGTCAAAGTTCGCCATATATATAGGTATAGGATTTCTATCCTACACAACCAATAAATATTGGTTAATTGTAATTCGGCAACAGCCGAATATAAAAAGTTTTTAGATAGACATTAGATCCTGTGTCTACCTCCCCATGTTGTCAAAGATCAGCCTATCACTCACTGTCCACAATGGACAAAGCAACATGATACGCAGGCAAGAAGTCACAAAGTAGCGAACTCTTGTCTACCTTTCAGATTGAACGGCAAAGTGATCCAAATGTTAAATGGGCGCAAGAAGCATAGCAGATGAGGGCCTCATTCGCTATATAAAACGCCATTTCATTAAGTTTGTTTCAGATTTAAACTTGCAAGAGATGTCCAATATTTCTTAATTAGCATGTACAAAAATTTTGTCCAACATAGACAGCTATGAATATAGACAATATTCAAGCAATTTCCAAGTCTTTTTTATAGACAGAAAAAATAAAACAATCATTTTAAAAACCCAAAAATTAAAATGGTCTCCTATTTTTTTAAAACAAATGAAATTCAAGAGGATTTTTTATTTGATTTTAGCCAAAATCCCCGTATAATCCTCCTGCGGGGTAGAGCAGTGGCAGCTCGTCGGGCTCATAACCCGGAGGTCGCAGGTTCGAATCCTGCCCCCGCAACCATCGCAAAAACAGACGCCAGCTTACGTATCTGCCTCACTACTGTGTGTCAGCTTCTTCAGCTTACGTCTGTTTTTGCTCCTTCCCCACTAAATACCCTCCTCCTTCTAGATTCTCCTTTGGAGAATCTAATCATTGGGCCTCCCTGCATTTTGTGGGGGCCCCGTTTTTCTTGTGTTTGGTTTCTTTGGAATAGTCATTCCAAAGACTACTTACTGTTTGTTACTTATAACTAAACTCAGCTCCCCTTTATCAAAGGCCTGTTTTCCAAAGCGGTGCGACGGTAGAGGGCTGGGGGGATTTGTAATTAGAACACCCCCTCCTTCGGAGGGGGATGGGGGGAGGCTGCGATTGGTCTCATGTCTCACATCTCACATCTCACATCTCACGTCTCGTATCTCAAATCTCCCAACCGGGAGGGCCTTGGGAAGCCAGCTCACCCCTCCACTTCATCTAAAATTTCTTCTTCAAATTCTGAAGGTCGAGATAGGGGGGTTTGCTCTACAGAAAGTGTTCGGCCAAAAAAGTATTCTCGCCATTGCACTGGGTTGGATTGATTCAAAACCGAATCAGGAGAAAGTTCATCAGTGAGTAAATCCACTGGACCAGTTTCTATATTATGCTCTTCCTCAGGCACGACAATCAACCGCTCCCCAGAATTGAGTAGATTTAAAGTCTCTTTCGCATACAAGTCTTTATATTGATCTGAATCCAAATACTGAAGCTCTTTAGGTTTTTGGTTTGCCAAAACAGCCAACTCCTTAATTTCTGACTCGAAATCATTAATATCCCTTTCTAACTTGTAATCTTTATAGATGGAAGACGCCAAAGCGAAAAACATATAAAAGAAGAAAAGAAAACCGGCCAGCACAAACAGCTGAAATGTAAATGATTTTTGTTTCGCCATAAAGCAAGAAGACTTTTTAAGTCAAAGCTGCTAACATATTACCCACAATAGCAAAAACAAACAACCCCCGGTTAAGAATTAAAACTGATAATCATCTGCACGTGTTTCAAAAAAATACTCACATTCATTTCATCGGGATAGGAGGCAGTGGCATCAGCAGCTTAGCTCATTTAGCGTTACATAAAGGGGCAACAGTCAGTGGATCAGATGGGAATGAAAACTTAAATACAGCCCAACTAAAAAAGGGAGGAGTTAAAATAAACCGGGGACATCATGCTAAAAACCTTCAAGACAGCGTGAATTTAGTCATCTATTCAGAGGCAATCAATCAACAAGAAAACCCGGAATTTTTAAAAGCAAAAGAGAGAAAAATCCCATGCATGAGCTATTTTCAGGCTTTAGGAGAACTGTCAAAAGAAAAGAAAACCATCGTTGTCACAGGAACACATGGCAAAACCACCACCACCGCCATGTTAGGCAAAATTTTGATGGATGCCGGGCTAGACCCCCTCGTCATTGTAGGAAGTCGAGTGCCTGACTTTGAGGGCAAAAACATTCATTTAGGTGATGGAGAATGGTTTGTGGTAGAAGCTTGTGAATACCGAGAGAGTTTTTTGAACTTTGAACCATTTGGCATGATTTTGCTCAATTGTGAATGGGAGCATGTTGATCACTACAAAACAGAAAATGATTACAAAAAAGCCTATGAAAAACTAACTCAAAAACTACCCCAGGATGGCCTATTGGTCTTCAACCATAAGGATAAAAATAGTGTGGATGTGGCCCATCAAAGTAAGGTAAAAAGTAGTGGCGTCGGGGAAGTGGAAGCAGGAGAAATTGAACTTCAAATTCCCGGAGAATTCAACAAACTCAACGCCGCCCACGCTCTAAAAATCAGCGAAGCAATAGGAATCGACAAAGGGATTATCTTGGAATCGCTCAAAACATTTAAAGGAACCGCCAGGCGGATGGAAATTAAAGGAGAGATGAACGGCATTTTAATCATGGATGACTACGCGCATCACCCCACCGAAATCAAAGCCAGTTTGGGTGCCTTAAAAGAAAAGTATCCAAAAAAAAGACTGATTTGCATCTTTCAGCCCCATCAATACTCACGAACATTGGAATTTTTAGAAGGGTTCAAAACCGCCTTCCAAAAAGCAGATGTGGTCATCATCCCCAACATTTATGAAGCCCGCGATACCAAAGAAGACATGGCTAAAATCAACGGAGAAGCACTTTGCCAAGAAATTCCGAATGCCACATGGGGGGATGGATTTGAAAACACCATCCAACAGCTAAAAAGTGAATTAAAAACAGGTGATTTGCTAGTAACCATGGGCGCTGGTGATGTTTATAAAATTGGAGAAGTACTGCAGTAAAAATAACCGTTCAAAGCAAATAATTGACAAAATTTAAGTAACAGACTAAAGTTCAATCCTCCCCGCTCTTTAACTAAAAAGGATTATTGAACTGGGACATTTCTTTACTTTATCTAAAAATCTTCATCCAAGCTCTATAAGCTAACAGAGAAGTGTTTTTAGGAAAAAAGGAAAGTGGATTCCCCTGGTTCAAGGTAAAAAGTAGAATCGTTCCCAATCTTTTAGTTTGAGGTTTTCTTTGAATGTAATGAAGTGCTGGTAGAGCATGAGTCAGTTGTTTTTAAAAACAGAAAGACACATGGCCCATGTTCTACCGCATGTAATCAAACAACAAAAAACCAAGTAGGTAGAGACTTGGTTTGGAGAGATCCTTGAAATGATCAGAAGCTACGTAACCACCGTCGCCCTCACCTTTATTTTTGCCCTGGGATGTAACTCAGGCAGTGCGGACACGGTGACTGCAACAGATTCCGCCACCGACACCGACTCCGAAGGAGGCACCGACCCCACCAACGACTGCCCTGCTCTCGAAGGGGCGAACCTGGGGGAGACCTGCGTGTCGAGCAATGGATGTGACGAAGGTCTCATCTGTATCTCTGATGGGGAGGAGAAGACCTGTCAGTTCCAATACTGCCCCACCGACCCCACCACCTCCACCACAGGAGGAGAGACCGACACCACCAGTGGAACCACCACCGGGAGCACGGGAACCACACAGGGGACCTCCACTTCCACCACAGGAGAGGAGACGGAGGGAGCCACACAGGGGACCACGGGAGGTGTGTGTACCCCCTACACCTGTGAGGACTTCCTGGAGGATTTCCCCAGCCGAGATGGAAGGGGCTGTGAGGAGGGGGAGGAGATCAAGCCCGTTCAGGTGCTTGAGGCGGCCACCAATCAGGTCATGTGGGCCTGGCCCATGCTCATCCCTGAGTACCATGAGGCAAGCTGCCAGGGGGACGATGAGGAGGGGGTCTTCCAGAAGGCCGACTTCTTCAAGCTCCTTCCTGACATAGAGGGGCAGGTCTGTGATCCCAAGGGAGATGCCTGCACGAAGTGGGCTGAAGGTGTGGTGGAGAAGGTGACAGCCTTCCCCAAGGTGGTGATGAGCGCTCCCTTTGACAACTACGCCCTCATCGAAGGAGGGCAGATCATCCTAGGGGATGAGAACACCAACGTGGTGGTGGCTGGAAGCACCCTTTGTATGAAGAAGGGGGAGAAGGTCACCCAGTTCACCCTAGATAGCCAGGGGGCAAGTGCTGCCACCTGCCTCCTGCAGAAGTACGTGGAGGGGGAGGGCTACGTGGTTCTGGGCGAAGCCTTCACAGGAGAATTCCCCATGACCTTCGAGCAGGAAGTCGTGGCAGAGGAGGACGGCTGCACCCCCGTTCGAATGCGCTGCAATGGCGTGCAAGGCGATGAAGGGGAGGCAAGCTTCACCCTGGAGACAGAAGGGGTGAGCCTCTACACGCACAGTGAGGTGCAAATCTTCGCAAACTTTGAGCTGGTGGCGCCCTAGGGCAGCCACCCTCAAAAAAGGGCTGAATCGGCCTAAGCAGCCCCCCCTCGCGGGGGGGCTTTATTTGTGAAAAATTAGAAAAAAAACAAAAATTGACAATTAATAAAAAAATCATTAAAATTTTAAACAACCTGATCATTAAAATCATCAGAATCAAGTTCAGCCATTCCTTTTTTAATGACACCTTCCATCAAGAGGGCACGTCATTTGGGGAAACGGAATTCCCTGAACTTGTAAACGGAGAAAAACAATGCAGACAAGAACCCTCACCCCCCTCGCCCTTTCAACCATCCTCAGCCTCGCTGGCTGCTCGGAGATCGTGGAAGCGATCACCATCGATGACAGTGGGCTTGATGATAGCGCCACTGACGGCGATGGCACCGCAGGAAGCACCACTAGCAACAACGAAAGTGATAGCAGTGGAACCACTGTTGGTGATGAAACCAGCAGCAGCGACGGTTCCACGAGTGACACCACCGACGGTTCCACGGGTGACACCACAGGCCAAGAGCCCTGCCTACCGGTCAGCTGCGAGTGGCTAAAGGCGGAACTACTGCCCCAAAGCAACGGCGACGCCATTTGCAGCGACGGCGACCTCACCAGGGTTCAAGTCCTGGTGGGAGCTCTTCTATCCAGCCAAACCAGCTGGATCCAGAGCATCTACTTCCCTGGATGGCACATTGCCTACCAGTGGGATGACAGCAATAGCGAAATCAATTTGGGCGACTGGGCTCAGCTCATTCCAGAGCAAGATTACGACAACCCATCATTCATGCCTGATGAAAACGCCTGCCCTAACTGGGCCGAAGATCTGGTGACGCTTGCTTTGGAGATGCCAAAGGGTGCCTACACCTATAACGGGTTCACCAACTTTGGAAGCGAGCCACTTGTCGATCAAATTCTAACCGACGACGACGCGGTCTTCAGGACCTTGATCGCCTACGAAAGCATTCGCGCCATGGAGGGTGGCATCGACACGATCAGCGTCGATGCCTTTGACCACCCGGAGGGAAACACCTTCACCTGCCGGGCTAGGCACAAAGAAGAGGGTGGGAATGGTTTCATCGGAAGTTCCGAAATCACGGGGACCTTTCCCATGGTCTTCACTGAGCTGGAATGGGAGCTTGGAACCAAAAAAACCATGATCGACGTTGTCTGTCATGCCATCGACGTTCAAGAACCTGCAGGTCTGACCGTCGAAATGACGATCGACGGGTATGGGTGGCGACCGCATAGTGAGATACCCAACAAACTCAACCACTCCGTCGAGTGACGACCAACGAAGAGCAAGGTTCAGGAAATTCCTCAACCACCCCGACCACCACTGTGTGCGCCGGGGCTCTTTTTTATATAAAAGAATTTGACAAACCCAAGAAAATGTTTGACATTTTATTTTTTATGTTTTATAATAGAACATTGACATGAATAAAAGAAAGTAGTATTTTAAACTTTAAACTTTCTAGACACTCTGTCTAACATTTACCATAATAAGCTCATAAATAATAAAATGGATAACAATCATCAACAAATTCTAAACCTCATTAATAAAAGCCAGAATATTCTGCTTTTAACGCATGCTAAAGCCGACTGCGATGGTCTTGGCTCCATGATTTCAATGTATTTAGCCCTGCAACAATTGGGTAAAAATGTAACAGCAGCCACCAACGACCCCACACCTGAAGTATTGAATTTTTTACCTTCCATTGGAATCGTTCAAAATTCACTCTTCTCCAATGATTTTGTGATTCAACTGAATATCCAAAAAACCCCCCTCAAGACCATTAAATACAAACTGGCGGATGATCGCTCGAAAGTGAACATCATCATCACTCCCAAAAATGGGCAATTTAAACCTGAAGACGTCAGCTTTGGTCAAGATGAATGGCAATTTGACCTCATCATTACTTTTGACACCGGAAACCTAGAGCACCTGGGTCCTATTTATGAGCAAAATGCAGAATTGTTCTTTAAAACCCCTCTCATCAATATTGATCACCATGCCAGCAACACTGATTATGGACAAGTGAACCTAGTTGATGTCGTTGCTGCCAGTACCACCGAGGTGCTGATGGACCTACTTAAAAACATGGAAGATGAGTACAAGAAAACATTTATCGACGAAGATGTCGCCACGCTACTTTTGGCAGGGCTGATCACAGACACAGGGAGCTTTCAGCATGCAAACACCTCACCCAAAGCCATGGAGGTCGCTGCGAAACTCTTAGAAAAAGGAGCCAGACAGCAAGAAATCATCAAAAATATTTATAAAACCAAAAAACTTAGCACCCTTAAATTATGGGGAACGGTTCTTTCAAAGGTTCAAACGGATCCTATTTATCGGTTAGTGTGGTCTAGCATCACAAAAAATGACCTGCAAGAAACCAATTCAACAGCAGACGAAAGTGAGGGGCTCATTGATGATCTACTCAGTAATGCCCCAGGAGCTGAAATGATCATGCTCTTTAAATACAATGAAGACGGCTACGTTTCAGTCAGCATGCGCTCCACCACCAACAGTGCTGATGTAGGACAGATTTGCAGTGAAATGGGAGGCGGAGGACACATTCGTGCGGCTGGATTCAAACGAAGGGATGGAAGTGGGCTAGAAAAACTCATCGAAGACACCCTTCAAAAGGCAAGAGAATATCAAGGAAAACGTCTCAACATTCATCCCGAAGACGCTCAAAACATCGTTGAAATTCCTGAGAAAAACTTAAAACCACAGGAAAATAAGGAAAAAATTGAGCCATCTAAAAATGAAGTGGCACCTCAAAATCCATCAGAAAATCAGCCAAAAAAAGTTCAGTACTTAGATTTTAAAAGCCCAGAAAGTCAAAAAAAGAATGAAAATCAAAACCGAGAAAGGCAGGCCTCAAAAATAAAGGAAGAAGGGAAGGATAAAATCAAAACCTTAACCCGAGATTTCACCTCTAAACCAAAAAAAATAAACACTGAATCTAAGCCAGCTCCAAAACCTCAAGATCCAGAGCGCCCTAAAATGAGCGAAAAAAAGCAGGCTCCAGTGGCTAAGCCATCCAGTCAAAACAGGGAAAGGCAACAACAAAATAACGTGGACAAAAAAAGACAAAATCCGATGCCATCACCACAAGAAAGTCTTAAAAATCAAGCTCAACGCCAAGAAAACAAGCCAAAAAATCAAGCTCAAAATGCCCCACAACTAAGCTACCCAAATAAAGTGGAGGACGTTAAAATTCAGCCTGAAACAGAAGCAAACAACACTCCCACTCAAAGCCCTCAAGCTTCGCCTAAACCAATGAATCAAGCCGAGGACATTCATCACGAAGAAATACCGCCTGCCCCCCTCAATTAATACCCAAAAAAATGTTTGAACAATTTCTTGAAAAGATCGCCACCCTCACCAATTCGGAAGATTAGAGAATTAGAAAAATGGACAAATAACTCATGCCTGATCCCTGCCTCCTTTTGACCAGGGGTTACAGCGAAAAATACGCCAGATTCCTTTAAAAAGACCTCGAATGGCTCCATATTTTTCAAGTGAATCAATCATATACTGGCTACAACTAGGCTGAAAAGGACAATATCCTTGAGGATAAAATGACTTAGCCCAAAAGCTATGATCAGGAGAGAGGACTTTTTGGTATAAACGAAAAAATGCCATCAGACCCCAACGTGGCAAATGCCAAAGGAACTGAAGGAATTTTTTCATAAATACTAAAGAAGGTTCTAGAAGAAATTCATTGGATTTGGCTTCGCTCCATTAACACGGACTTCAAAATGTAAATGCACTCCAGTAGAGCGACCTGTAGTCCCCATAAAGCCAAGAGCGTCTCCTGCGCCCACTGTTTGTCCTTGAGTGACATAAACGTCTCTAAAATGAGCATAAAGCGTTTGAACACCATTTCCATGGTCAACAATTGCATAATTTCCATATCCCCCGCCATAATTTCCAATATTCACCTTAACAACAGTACCAGAAGAGGCAGAAACAATCGTACCTCCAGCGCGATTCGCACAATCAATAGCATAATGACCACCACGATACCCCTGTGTGATGATACAACCTCCTGGAACAGGCCAAAGGAGCTTTCCAGAAGCAGCGGCTGGGCCACTATAGACATAGTCAGTACTTTTAACCGTACTGGAGCCAGAAGATGCAACCGTTCGATTTGTATTTTGAGCCACATATGTAGGTCGTGGAGGTGAAACAACAACCTTTCCTCCAGGAATAATCAAAGCCAAGTCAGGATGAATGACAAGATTTTCAGCATCCAATTGATTTTGTCGAATGATTTCCGCTTCGGAAACCTTATATTTTTGGGCAATACCACCCACGGTATCACCAGAACGTACAATGTGAGTCACGCCATCAACAGGCAAAATCCTTAATTTCATTCCTTCTCTAAACTGATTGGCATCGTACATCCCATTCCCCATCATTAAGGTCTCTTTACTAATACCAAAACGCTCCGCAATGGAAGAAAGCGTGTCGCCAGATTCCGCAATATATTCAAAAACTTGATTGGATTCACTCCGATCTCCTGCAGTTGACGTTAAGTTTGGCTTAAGCACAAAGCCATCTTCCTGAACCACACTCGCCATCATCCCCGAAACATCTTGCTCCATATACTCCTCAAAAGTAAGACCATCCTCTTCATAATCGACATACCCTTGGGCCGGCATTTGAAGATAATAATCAAAAAGGCTAAAGGAGCTGACAATGAAAAAAGCCGCGGTTACAGAAGCGATTCGCTTAGCCAGCCTAATGACAGCCAAACTTTCAGAGCTGTCCCCAGATCGAACGCCAAAAATACGGTTGAGAAAGGAGGATTCTCCGCGTAGGTAAGATTTTGAATTGATAGTTGCTCCATTAGACCGCAACTTAGCGTGTCGGGTCAAGCGAGCCTGTGCATTAACTTTATTGTTTTTTATAATGAGAAAATAGGGAATAAACCTGAGTCACGGCACCTTTCTTATTTTCGTCAGAGCCCATTGTGCCACGATTTAATCTATCTTGCAAGGCTTTAGAATTGACCAAAAATATTAAATATGTTAAAATTTATAGAATATTTTACAAATAAATGCCTTAAATAAGCTAAAATGGCTGCCATATTCCTTCTCATAAGCATTGGAATCCTCCCGCTTGTGCTTTGGGGTGGCTATTTTTATCTCAAAAATCCTGGAAAAGAGAGTGTAAATGAGCTGTTTGGAGTATTTTTACTGGGCACCCTTTCGATCATCCCAGCCATCCTGTTCCACCGCTGGCTTTTAGCAGACGTACTCAATTGGATTGCCACCATGTGGCCCTTATTCAATCAACCTTTTTTACAAGCCGTCTTGCAACTTGCCCTACTCACTCTTTTTATCATAGCCTTTGTAAGTCTATTTGCCCTGCTTAATGCATTTGTAGGAGCATTTAAAGGAGGTGGCAATCATCATTCTCACAAAAAAAGCATCTACCGAAAGCTATACAATTTCACCCCGCTCTTATTTGTTTTTATTCTACTAGTTTTAGTGGATGGAGGGAGCAATCTTTTACTTAAAAGTAGTTTCATTTTGAGTTTAACCGGCAGTGTGATTTTATTTGCCATCATGGAAGAGTACTTCAAGTACATCATCAACCCTTTTTTGGTGCGGCGAAAAATTCACGCCATTAGCACAGCCATGGTTCATGCGCTTTATGTGGGATTGGCATTCGCATTCGTTGAAAATCTACTCTTTTTTTATGTCAATCAAGGTAAGGATGGCTTTGAAAGCCTAATCCTGTACCGCTCATTTTTCACCACCCTGCTTCATATTGGAGCATCGGGTATTTTAGGCTATTTTTATGGATTGACGCTTTTTTCGGACTCCATTTTGGCCAATTACGAAATTGAAAAAGGGAGTTATAACCTGCCCCACTGGCTACGCCCATTCATAAAAAAAGGAACCGCCTATCAGTCGATATCTATCAGTCAGGGGTTTTTTATAGCAGCAGCTGTGCATGCCAGCTTTAACCTATTACTACATCAGGGGTCAAGGCTAGGAGCAGCCCTACTGGTGAGTGGTCTAACAGTCGCATCCATCACCTTACTGAACTCAAAATCAAGCCAAACCCAATATGGCCTAGTGGGAACAAGTGTGATGCCTGAGATTGATTTTGAAGCGCTTCGACGAAAAATCACCATGCTAAAAGAGCTCAATAAAATTCAAAATACAACACCCATCTAATAACTATTAACTCACCTTAAGTACTTCTTTGGTAATTAATTCCAATTTACAATAGAAAATGGATAGATTTAGGGCGTATACTTCATATTAAATTCTTTATGGTAGCTACACCCGGTTAATTCCGGCTATTCGCCGATTGCGTTTTTTTGTTATTCCAGCGGATTGTTCATTTTTGACACCTCACCTCTATATAAAACTTTCGGATGGCGGGGAAACGAACCAAAAAGTGCTGGGGTAATGAAGCGGTCCTGATCTTTATACTTCAATTCAGCACTATACCCGACTTCGAAGTGACCCCTGTGGGGCTCATTAACCCCCAAGATTTCCTTGAATCAATTTATGTGGTGATTAGGAGTTGGTTATTTGGCTGTTACTTCGTTAGTCGTATTTCATTAAGAGTGTTTTAAAAGAATGCTTTTTACCCTAATTATCAAGGCAGACCCACCCATTTTTTTGAGTAGCACTGGATTTGTTAGCAATAAAAAAAGCCCACTAAATAGCGGGCTTTTTTAAAACAAAGTTACATTTGTATCATCGAGTTGAAGTACTCAATGACTTCATTTCCATGATCAAGGTCTCTAACTCATTATTGGAATTAGCCAATTCAAGCTCAAGGTCAACCATCTCAGCCATGTAAGCAGAATTGATTCGCTTCCCGCTAGATAAGCGATCCATACTGGAATTCAAAGTATTCTTTGCCTCAGCCAAAGACAATTCCAACTCAGCCATTTGAGCCTTGTCTTTAGACCCTTCAATGGCCAAATTCAATTGACTCACTTCAGCCTGAGCAGTGTCCACAGACGCTTGAGCGGCAGAAATTTCTTGTTGAGATGTAGATAAATCCGTTGAAAGTGTTTTTAATTGCATTTCCAACTGAGAAACTTCAGATTCCAATGATTCAATTTCAAGAGAAAGCTCATTCCCAGATAAAGCGGTCGTATTCACATCAGAAACTTCGCTTGAAAATGAATTTTCTGACGATTGAATCAAAGCATCCATTTGAGTCGCAGATAAACCTTGAAGCTCCATTTGAGACTGTTCAAGGGCTTTAACACGGACCCGATAATCAGCCACACTCGCTTGCAAAGCACTGGCTTCGAATTGAAGATCAGCCAATTCAGCTTGGGCCACCTCGATGGCTAGTTTTTCACGAGAAAGTTGAAGTGAAAGGGATTCAATGGCCGCTTCAATTTCTTCCATAGACAACTTCTCTGCCGTGGTAACGGTGTATTCCGTATCACTCACAGCTTGAAACTCACTTGAACCACTACCAAAATCTGCTTGGGCCACTCGAACAGCAGACAAATTCGCAGAAAGAAGTTGACTAGAGAGCTTTACATCTTGGTCAGATAAATCATCACTATCCGGGTCTGAAGTAGAAGTTGAATCTCCTGAGGTAGTTAATGGTTTTTCTTCATACTCATTCACAAAACCACCATCAGTAGTATCAGTAGAGGTAGAAGTTGAGGTTGAACCTGAAGTATATTCAAGATCATTGGTCATTCCATCGTCATCGGGATCAGAGCTAGATGTAGAAGATCCATCATTGGCCAAAACAACATATTCAATAAGAGTGGCCTCAGTATAGTCAGCTTGTTTGATAAGGTTATTCACCTCAACCTGCTTGACTTCAACCTTAGCATTCACACGGAGCAATTGATCCAATTTAGAATCCAATGTAGCATTAGCACCACTCAAAAAAGTATCAACCATTCGTAGGCCAGCCTGAACCTCGTCAGCCTGAATCACTGCAAAAGGAATGTCAGTCGTATCTAAAACACCGTCAATAGAAACACCAATGCGATATTCGCCTGAAGCTATATTTCTTGGCAGCTTCCATGCATAACCGCTTTGACCCATTTCTGAACTCACTCCAGAGGCAATGAGCATTGTCGGCAAAGTAGAATCTTCGGGAACTAAATAGAGATCAGCACTGCCATTAAGACTTGACTGAAAAACAATTGGAGGCTGCTTAGCGGTTGTATTCAAACCATTAAGAACAACCACACGATACTCGTAGTCCTGCAATTGAACCTCAGAATCTCCATTAGAAAGATCACCAATATTACCCGTGAGACCATTATTGTTTAATCCTCGAAAATTCGGTACACTCTGGATGAGTGAAAAAGCACCCACGACAATGAGCAAGGCTACAATAAAATAAGCCACCCGATGACGTGAGACATGTTGAAACATTTTATTTTGCATTTTTTTATTTTGGTTATGTGATTAAAATGCTAACTCAATAGACAATTATAACACAAATAAATAAAAAATCAAGTATTTTCCATGATTCGCCTCTTTCAACTCTTCGGCCTCAGCCTTGCCATGACCATTATATGGGGCGCTTTTTTTTATGGAAAAAATACTAGAAAACAACCCATTTCTGAAATACTTAAGATTTTTGGTCTAGGAATTCTATCCATTCTACCGGTCTATATTTTTCATGAATGGTTTTTGGATGAAATCACCTCATACCTAATTAGTAATTTGAGCTTTTTAGGGGGCACATTCATGAGCGCCGTCCTTGAATTGATCCTGATGCTCATTTTTATCCTCCTTTTTATTATCATTTTTACAGCCATACGAGCCACACAACTCAAGTATTGGTATAAAATTCAGTGGACCAAAAGCTTCAAAACCATTTATGAAAAAGTCTATAATTTAACGCCTATTTTGATTTTTTTGGCCTTATTTTTATTGATTGAGGCTGCTTTCAATCTGAGCACAAGCAATAGCTTTATTCTTTCAGTAGGAGGAAGTACCATGATTTTTGCGGTACTAGAAGAATATTTCAAATACATCATCAACCCGTTTTTGGTTTATAAAAAGGTTAGCACCATCAGCACTGCCATGATTCACGCCATGTATGTTGGCCTGGCCTTTGCCTTCATCGAAAATATTCTTTTTTTCTCCGCCTTTTTAAATGATCCCAATTTTGAACAGATTGTCCTTTTCCGCTCCATTTTCACCACACTAATGCACATTGGAGCCTCTGGACTCTTGGGTTATTTTTATGGGATTTCAGTATTCGGAGAATCGATGTTGGCCAATTACGAAATTGAGAAAAGCCAATATTACATGCCCAAATGGGTCAGGGGAGTGATTCAAAAAAACACCCTATTTAAGTCCATGTCCATCACTCAAGGCTTCTTTTTAGCCGCGCTACTACATGCACTTTTCAACTTATTACTTCATCTAAACTTTGTCATTCAAGCAGCAGGACTGTCCATTGTCTTATGCATTGCCATTTTGGCTTTACTGCACTCTAGAACGGCTCAAATTCAATATGGCATCATTGGGAGTAAGGTCATGCCAGCAGTCGACTTTGAAAGACTGCGAATGCAAATCTCTGTTTTGGAACATGTGAAAGAGATTCAAAAAAATCATCCTTCCCAACCTCAACTGAAGGATATTGTAAAAAAATAAAGACAATGCCTATTTCAAAGGCCACAACAACCTCACATCTGATGACTCACCCACAAACCATATTTTATCAAAATCGTGAGGAATAGATTCAATGGTTTTTTGCATTTTTTTAAAGTTCTCCAAGGCATGATCAAATAAAGGAATGATTCCAAAATGAACCACCAACCAAAGCTCATCACATCGGCAATTTTTTCGATAGCGAGGTATTTTTTCAATTTTTCTAAGTAGCAGTTCCTCAATCCACTCTTCCACTCGATTCCCTAAAATCTCCTCCTCAAGCGTAGCCGTACGATCTGAATGCCCACGAGCCCACTGCTCCAACTCCTCCAAAGTGATTCGGGTCAACTCACAACCAACCACCCTATCTTCAATAAACAAGCGAAAATCAGGCGCCTCTGTTTTTTGTGGTTCATAACGAATCTTAAAACCATCTTTTTTTAAATGTTTTAAAAAAGATTCAATCACATCGGTTTCAATTTTTTGCTGAGAGCCTCTCGTCATAATTCAAACAATTTTTTTCTAGTGACGTCAAAATAATGTTACAATGATATCTTAACCTATTAATAATAAATAATGAAAGAAGCAATGAAAGCCTTAGGAGAAATAAGTGAAGTGAAAAGTGCAATGAGAGAGTTAAGAATCTCCATTCTTGGACTGCAATTAATTGTTCTCAGCGACCTAGAAACTATTGTAACGGATGAAAAAATTTCACCTTTATTTGAGTCCATTGAAGAACTTGGAGAGAGAATTCAGATCACAAGCACAACACGAGATGAAGTAATGCAATCAATTGATCAAATTAAAAAAGAGATAAGGACATTCGAAAAAGAGGCTGATGAGGGAAGATTTGGAAAAGACAATGAAACAATTAGAAATAGCCTAACTGAATCATTGAGGCAAATAGAAATAATTCAAGAGTTAGCTGGCGAAACTCAAAATAAAAATAAGGGATCCAGCCAGGATTCAAGCCCTGACTCAGAAAAAGTATAACCCTTAAATTCCAACTGCTCCCCACGATGAATCGCCAAATGAAGATGTTTACGCTCACCATCTGTCTCCCGAGTAAACCCCTCCCCCAACACGCCAATCATTTGATTTTTTTGGAGCAATTCATCAATTTTGTAAGGAATACTTGAGGGCTGAAGATGACCATAAAGTACCGTGACAGGAAGGCCATCAAAAATACAATCCTGAATCAAAACACCCCCATAACCACTCACCCAATCCACAAAGCGAACCTTACCCTCACAAATCGCATGGATTGAAATTTCAACGTCACGCTCATCTTCAAAAACCTCAAAATCAACCCCTGTATGATAACCTGAAAAACGCTCTGGACTCACAGGAGAATCAGATGGGCTCACGTAAAGGCCAAATGGCTTCTTGGTGACACGTTCTTCAGCCTGCTCCATCAAAAATAGCTCAGAATTGGTTGGGATTTCAAAATTTAACGCTGAACCTAAAAACCCAAAACCAATGATGAGCGAAAGTGAAAATAGCTTTAAAAACATATTCTACCCTTTAAATAAAACAAATCCTACAATCATAAAATCCATTAAAGCGGTGATTCCAAAGGCAAAAATCGCCTGAGGACTAAAATACTTCTCAGTAAAAATATAAGACCCTGCATTCGCCAAGCCAAACAAAAGCCAGGTCAAAGCACTGACTCCTTCTAAACTACCACCAAATACTTTAATGAGCTGTAAAAGGGTTGCTGTTGGAAGGATGAAAGCAGGAATCCAACCTGCAATTTTGATGGTATTTTTTGGACGGAAGAACATGAAAATTAATTTTATATTTGGAAGTGAATTCAATTAACCACAGTTTATTTTAAACAATTTGCAATTATTGTTTAGATTATGGGCAGATCAAAAAAATAAACTGTAAAATCTACCATTCATATAATTATAACAAAATAACAAAAAAAGTCAATTACCTAAGTTCTCCTCAATGCCTCCACCACCTTCTCCACTTCCTCCTTACATCCCACAAAAATCGGCGTGCGCTGATGGGGCTCAGTGATCTTTACATCCATCACTGCCATCTGACCTGTGTGACTAGAGCCACCGGCTTGTTCTACAATGAATGAAAAGGGATTACATTCAAACAAAAGACGGAGTTTCCCATTGGGGTATTTTGGAGTGTAAGCTGGATACATAAAAATCCCCTCGCGCTTGACCAGCATGTGGTTGATGTCAGGTGCCATCCCCCCTGAATAACGCAGTGTGTATTGTTCATCCATGTACCGATAGACAATGGCTTTATAATTTTCATTCTGAGTGATGGCTCGCAAATTGCCAGGCGCAAAATGTTTGGCAGAGGGTTTTAGCTTGATAGCCTCATCGGTCAATTCAAACTCACCCACATCGTTCAGCGTGAATTCATGCGTGCCTTTTCCCATCGTATAAGTGAGTGTGGTACGGGGGCCATAAACAATGTAAAGCGCCGCCACTTGATCGCGACCTGTCTTGCCCACAAAACCGTCTCCTGCCACAATGCTAAAAATAGACCCGATCGAAAGATTGGCATCCACCAACGACGATCCATCCAAGGGGTCATACGCCACCGAGTATTTGGCTGTGCAATCCTTTCCCTTGCATTTGCAATGAATGGGTTCATCTTTTTCTTCCGAAATGGCTGTGCTCACTAAGCGACAAATCATCAAATTGTCTTCAATCAACTTGTCTGAAAGCACATCCAAGGCCAGTTGATCTTCGCCTGAAGCATTGTTACTCCCGGCCAACCCCAAATCATCCCCAATTTGAATGGCATGACTGATGTACTTGCCCGCCCGAGCGATGTAGTTGATCAGATGACGGAGGTCATCAGGTGCGCCTTGTTCGTACAAATGGGTGTCGAGTAGTTTCATGGTGGTTGGAGGCCCCCTCTAACTCCCCGGAAGGGGGAGAATTGAACTTTAGATGGCGACCAGGTTAAATTTATTCTCAATAATATCTCCTCTTGAGAGGCTAGGAGGGTTCTCCCATCAACCCTAACATGTCTACCACGCGGTTGGCATAACCAAATTCGTTGTCGTACCAGGCCACGAGTTTAACAGTGGTGCCTTGAATCACTTGGGTCAGTTGGGTGTCGATGATGCTTGAGTGGGGATTGCCTTTGTAATCGATGGAAACCAAGGGTTCATCGGAATAATCGATGATGGCTTCGTATTTGGGATTGCGGGCAATGGTTCTAAAAAATGCATTGATCTCGTCTTTGCTGGTTTCTTTTTTTAGATGCAAGACAATGTCGGCCATCGAGCTGGTGGCAATAGGAACACGGTAGGCCATGCCATCCAATTTACCTTTGAGCTCGGGAATGATGTGTTCTGTGGCTTTCACCGCCCCTGTGGTGGTGGGAATCACCGATTGAACCGCACTACGGGCTCGTCTTAAATCGCGGTTGGAATTGTCCAGTAAGTTTTGAGAATGGGTGAAGGAGTGAATCGAAGAGACTGAAGCCGTGTTGATGCCCCAGCGTTCATTGACAAGCTTGATGAGCGGAGCGATGCAGTTGGTGGTACAGCTGGCGTTGGAAATCACCTTGTATTCGGGTTTAAAGTCCTCATCATTCACACCCATCACAAAGGTGGGCGTGTCGTCTTTCATCGGGGCAGAGACCAATACCTTTTTAATACCGCTCTCCAAATGTCGGGCGGCCATTTCGTAGGTTTTAGCCTTACCGGTGCATTCCAAAACAATGTCCACGCCATGATCGGTCCAGGGAATCTCCCTTGCGTCTTTAACCGCCAAACAAGTGACACTCTGGTCGTCAATCAGCACCTTATTGCCCTCGCCTCGAATATGGTTAGGCAACTTGCCGTGCAAGGAATCATATTTGAGCAAATGAGCTCGCATTTGAGTGTCCTCACTTCTGGCATTGATGGCCACCACTTGGATGTTTTTATTTTCTTTGAGGAGAATACGGTGGACCAATCGTCCAATGCGTCCGTACCCGTTGAGGCCAACTTTGATCATGGGAGAGAAATTAAATTTAAAAATTTAGCGTCCTATCTTCTTTTTCATGCTCAAATTATAAGGATTGAGGTGAAGAAAGCAAGGTGGGTAGAATTTGCACATTGAAGAGGTTTTCTATAGAATAAAAAAAACACTATTATTGCGTGTAATGTGTAAGAATTTGCATGAAACGTAATGGAAGTTCGTATAGAAACGTTAGCGGAAATATTCCTTTTCTTTTCAACGATAGTCGTTTGTTTTAAAAATTTTCAAATTTCTTTTCTTTATTTTTAGAGGGGATAAGTGGATATTTTTTACTCCGCACCTCCGTAAAAAATGTTTATTATATGAGGGGAATATAAAGAGTTTTCTCCGCTTCGCTCCGAAAACATTTATTTATAAGAGGAAAACGAATACAATAAAGCTACTTGAACTGGATAAATATGCTTATTAAACAACTCATAGACAAATATACTGCTAACAGGGAATACTACCTGACAAGCAAATACAATGAAACCCTACTACGTAGTGATTTCTTAGACCCGTTTTTCGAGTTGCTTGGTTGGGACATTAAAAACAATGCAGGTAAACCGACCAACGAACGAGAAGTGATTTTGGAAGAAGCGTTAAAAGCAAATGCTTCCGAACACTCCAAAAAACCTGATTACACGTTCCGACTTTTTTCTGAAAGAAAATATTTTTTGGAAGCAAAGAAACCTTGTGTTTCTATTGAATCAAACAACGACACTGCAAAACAAGTCAGACGGTATGGATTTACAGCTAAGTTGAAAATTTCTGTTCTTTCAAACTTTGAATATTTAATCATTTATGACACTTCTGTAAAAGTTGAGAAAGACGACAACCATACAAAGGCACTTGTAAAAAAATATCATTACACAGAATACGAAAGCAAGTTTGAAGAAATCAAACAGCTTTTAGGAAAGGAATCCGTTTATTCAGGAGCATTTGAAACGGAGTGGAAAGAAATTGAAAGCAAGATCAATCAATATTCGATTGATAATTTATTCCTAAACCAAATCAACGAATGGCGAAAAGCTCTTGGTGCAGAGATTTACAAACACGAGCCAAAAATTGACGAGCAACAATTAAATGATGTGGTTCAAAGCTATATCAATCGAGTAATTTTCCTTCGTGTGTGTGAGGACAGAAATTTAGAGGATTATCAAACCCTTTTGAAATTTGCCAATACAAATGATTTCAATGCATTAATCAAAAAGTTTGAACAAGCAGATAAACGCTATAATTCAGGTTTGTTTGATCAATTGCTAAAAGACAAGATTGTTGAAAATATCAGTTCTGTTTTTTGGACAATCATCAAACAACTTTATTATCCTGAAAGTCCTTATTCTTTCAGTGTTTTTTCTTCTGATGTGTTAGGAAGCATTTATGAAATTTTCCTTTCAGAGAAATTGACCGTTCAAAGCGGTTCAGTTGTTTTGGTAAAGAAACCTGAAAATGTTGATCGAGATATTATCACCACACCGACATTTATCATCAGCGATATTCTGAGAAATACTGTTTTGAAAAAATGTGAAGGAAAATCAGACAAGGAGATACTAAAGCTTAAATTCGCTGACATTTCGTGTGGTTCAGGTGCATTTTTATTAGAGCTTTTCCAGTTGCTCAATGATATTTTGATTGACTTCTACCTGAAAACCGATAAATCAAAACTCATTCAAACCAATATCAACACTTACAAATTACCGTTTGAAATTAAGCGACAGCTTTTATTGAATTGCATTTACGGAGTTGACAAAGATTATAATGCAGTCGAAGCCGCAAAATTTGGATTACTTCTAAAATTGCTTGAGGGTGAAGATGTAAATTCAACCAACAAAACAAAACCTGTTTTACCCGACCTTTCACAAAATGTATTTTTTGGAAACAGTTTGTTGAATCCGAAGCAAGTAACCAACAAGAAAGACCAGGTAATTATCAATCCGTTTGATTTTTCAAAACTTCGCTTTGATGTCATTGTAGGAAATCCGCCATATATGAAGTCGGAGGATATGAAAAACATTACTCCGCTTGAATTACCACTTTATAAAACAATTTTCAATTCTGCTTACAAGCCTAAAAAGACCCCAGTTTTACCAGCCCTCTCCTTGAGAACAAATTGAGTTGGTCTGGTGGGTCGTGATTACGGTAGGTTAGCTTGGGTAGCGTAGATTGGATAAAAGAAATAAATGAATCAAGATTA
>Ga0316189_10000186_pt1 | contig 59760 bp, 46 predicted proteins | sample LowCovwburrow_MG_FD_204930 | JGI IMG/M metagenome (GOLD analysis project Ga0316189, IMG submission 204930) | Coastal sediment microbial communities from Maine, United States - Lowes Cove worm burrow | ecosystem: Environmental > Aquatic > Marine > Coastal > Sediment | place: USA: Maine...
AGCTGTTTACTAATATATTGATTGTCATCTAATGCAATGGATAGGGTGTATAAATTTGGAGTTTCCGCTGACCAGGATTTTATTTGATTGATAATTGTATTTGTTGTGAATTCTTTAGTAGAATTAGCAGGAATTTTAACGGTTTCAGACGTTTTATAAGCTGAATTTTTACCATCTAAAATTTCAACTGCAATGGTTTTTGAAACATTATTATCAGTATCATTTGAAATAGAGATGATTCCCTTAAAAAAGCCATTTTTATATGAATCATCTAAATTAGAATTAGCATAAAAATCAGAAACAAATACTTTCGGTCTTGTGTATAAATATACCTCGCGTTCAATGCCGCTCATACGTAACATGTCCTGACTTTCTAAATAGCTGGCATCACTCCAGCGGAACATTTGTAGTGCAATTAAATTTTTACCTTTTTTCAGAAATTTTGAAATATTGAATTCGGCTGGTGTTTTACTGCCTTGTGAATAGCCAACATAGTTTCCATTTACATAAACATACATTGCAGATTTTGCTCCAGCAAAGTGGAGGACAATGTCCTCTGATAAAAATTCTTTATCTAATATGATTTCTTTTCTGTAAGTGCCAACAGGATTATAATCGGTTGGTGCATCTGGCCATTTGGTTGTAAAAGGATATCGCTCGTCTAGGTAAATTGGATAACCAAAACCTTCAACTTCCCAGTTGGCAGGAACTGGAATAGTTGTCCATTCTGAATCATCATACGCTACATTTTGAAACGTAGTTGGCCTTTGTTTAGGATCTTTAACCCAATTGAATTTCCATTCACCATTCAAACTTAAAAACCGTTTTGAGTTTTCTTTGTCTATAATATTTTCATTTTCAAATGCAAAGAAAGTCGCTCTTGGAGCAAGTTTGTTGTCTTCAAAAATCTCATGGTTGTAATGATAGGCTTGCTCAGCTACTTCTAGTAAAGACTCTTGTTGGCACGCAAGAATTGAGAGTATAAAAAATAAAAAAACTATTCTTTTCATTATTAAGTTTATTATAGTTCTCGATAAGATTCATTAGCATGAATCACTCGAACTGACGTAAAATATATGTCACATCGAGTGATTTCGATATTAATCGGAATTGTATCGAGATGTCATAAAATCTTCAGCAAAGATCTTTTTTAGATAATTGATTAATTCTTTTGCATTTTCTAATGAAAATACAATAGGCGGCTTAATTTTTAAAATATTATGGTCTGGACCATCAGTACTCATTAGTATGCCATGATCTTTCATGCGATTGGCTAAATAATCAGTTTGTAATGACAAAGGATTCATGTTTTTATCAACCAATTCAATTCCTAAAAATAATCCTTGACCACGAACATCGCCAATTATCGGAAATTCTATTGCTAGTTCTTTTAATTCGTTCTTTAGAAATTCACCAACTTCAAGTGCGTTTTGCTGGAGATCTTCTCTTTTTATGGTTCGCAATACCTCTGTAGCAATGGCAGAAGATACAGGATTGCCACCAAACGTATTAAAATACTCCATTCCATTAGCAAACTTCTCAGCAACTTCTTGTGTACAAACCACAGCTGCAACAGGATGACCATTACCTAACGGTTTGCCAATAGTCACAATATCTGGAACAACATTATGCAACTGAAAACCCCAAAATGTTTTTCCCATACGACCACAACCTGTTTGTACTTCATCAGAAATGCATATTCCTCCAACTTCCCTAATATAAGTATATGCTTTTGCTAAAAAGCCATTAGGCAGTTCTACTTGTCCTCCACAACTTATTATCGGTTCAATAATAAACGCTCCAACACCTCTACCTTTATCTTTAATGTTGGCAATACATTGTTTTACTTCATCTGCATATTTTTTTCCGGAATTCTCACCTCTATATTTCCCTCTAAAGGAGTCAGGAAGCGGAAAAATTTGTGTATGCTCTGGAGCACCAGAACCACCTTTTCCATCAAACTTATAAGAAGAAATATCGATACACATATTAGAATTTCCATGATAACCAACTTCACTAGCAATAATATCACGTTCTCCTGTATATGCTTTTGCCATTCTAATGGCTAATTCATTGGCTTCACTACCAGAATTTACAAAATGTAATACACTTAATTCTGGGGGAAAAGTTTCAAGGAGTTCTTTAGTGAGTTCATTTATATTATCATGTAAATAACGCGAATTAGTGTTTATTAAAGCCATTTGCTCTTGACCAGCTTTAACAACATTATAATGTTCATGACCAACATGAGCTACATTATTAACAGTGTCTAAATATTTCTGTGCATATTGGTCCATAAGACACACTCCAGCACCACGAACCATTTTTATGGGGACTTTATATTGAAGACTTAAACTTTTGCCTAAATGTTGTTTGCGATACCTAATAAGTTCTTCGTTCGTAACGCTATTTGAATTTTCGAGTGCTTCAGATTTGAAAAGTAAATTTGGATCTAAACACAGTTCCTTCCAAACACTTAATTGCCTAAAATATGCTACTCCAGGAAAATCTGTTTTGTAATCTAACATAGACATCATAATCTGAAAATGAAGATGAGGAGCCCAATTTCCGTTTTCAGGATAGTTACCTAATTCAGCAATTTTATCTCCTTTTTTTATAATATCTCCAAGTTGATGCTTGGTTACGCTTTGAACTGTATTGTGACCATATAGTGTAAAAAAATCAAAATCTTCAACGTTATGTTTCAGAATAACAAGTCCACCGTATTCTTTATCACCAGCATCATTAACTGCAGTAACTACCTCACCATCAAACAATGCATGGACAGGAGTATTAGCATGAAACCAAAAATCTATTCCTAAATGAATTGTTCTACTTTCACGACCACTATTTCCAATTTTATCATATTCTGTTGAGGTATAAATTGGACGAGGTTCTAAATAGCCTCCTGCAATTACTTTATTTGGATATTTTGCTTGAAGTCTGTCAATTTTAAACTGAAATAAATCGAGATCATTAAAATTTTCTTGATGACCAATCCATTTGCTTGAAACACTTAAATCTAAATGATGAAATTCATTACTTGGTGCAGTTGGAAATAAGTCAGAAACCTTAAATGAATTGTTAGAAGCCCAATTTTTAAATTTTTCAATATCAGGATGTGCAGTATAACCACAAGCAACTCTAAAGCTGAAATGTGCGAAATCTGAACTTACAGCATACCACTTTTTCAGAAGTTCCCAAGCAGGTTTTGAACTGATTTGAAGATAGGTGTTATCAGGCTCTTTTTTTTGATTAATAATTGATGATGTATATGAAATAATCAATCGCATTGCAATTGAATTATATAAATGCTCGAGTTCTTCTTCTTGTAAAGGAAAAGTAGAATGATAACCAGAAACAACAGGTAAGGCTGCTTCTAATGGGTCTAAATGATCCATAATAGCATAGGAACAACCTATTGCCAAGTCATTTATTATTTGCGTATGAATGGCGTCTCCATAATCAATTATCGATTTTACTGTTGGATTTATTAAATCTTCAGAAACTATAATGTTATTATCATTGGGGTCATTATGAACGATTGATTTCCGTAATTGGTCATAGGAGTCTAAACTATCTTCAAATTGTTTTTGGAAATATCTGATAACCTCTTTTTCTTCATCACTAAAAAGATGAAGATGTTTCTTGGTCCATAATGATTGAGCAGTATCCCATTCAAATGTTCCATGTGCTTGTGGGTGTTCAAAATTTTGCAATGCTTTAGTAATTTTACCACAAGTTTGACCTAAACTAAAATGAAGATTTTCAAGTCTTGGATTTACTTCACTCCAAATGCGACCAGAAACCCAACTTAGTAACCTTACTTTTTGTTTCTTTTTAGTTTCATCAAAGATTTCGGATGTATAATTTCCAACTTTGTCTGGAATTATTTTGGGCACAGTTAAATCATCAGCGTTTTTTTCAAGATATAGTAAGATGTCTTGCAGAAATAAAGTAAAATTTTCATCTGAATTTTGACGTGAAATTTTTAGAACATATGATGATTTGTTTTCTGTTTTAATTCTAAAATTATAATCAACATAACCAGGAAGTGGATGAGCCTCTCCTTTGATATTATATAACTCAAAAAGTATTCTTTCGGCTTCTTGAGTTGAAATTTTTGTATCAGTGTAATTCATTGGTACTAATATTCTCAGCTATTATTATTGAATTGGAGTTAACTTAAAAAGAACAACATCTCTATTAGGAATCTGAAGTTTAATAATATCTTCTGTGTTTCCAATTATTTTATCTTTCCAAACATTAGTAATGTTGTACTTGCCATTAAATTTTTTTATTTTGAGTGTTTCCCAATTTAAAGTATAATCCTTGACGTTTGTGTCTCTATTAAATAAACATATGGCTAATTCTCCATTTGATAATGGTTTTTGCCAAATCTCAAAATTACCATCGTCATGTATTTTGAACCCTTGTTTGCCAAGTTTGTCCTGATCAATAGCAATTAGGTTTTTATTGGTTAAGATTTCTTGAGTATTAATACTCATGTTTCGCAAATCGTTTCCAGTCATTAATGGTGCAGCTAACATACACCACATAGAAAAATGCGCACGACTTTCATTTTCTGGCATTCCTATTCCAACAGCTAGCATGTCTGGGTCATTCCAGTACCCTGGACCAGCATATTTTTCTAACCCAACTTGTTTGTCAAGAATATTAGACCATCCAATTTGGTTTCCCCATCGATCTCCATCAAAGCGACCGTCAAAACTAATGTCGTAAGTTGTTCTCCAGATATGGCCAACCTCTTTTGCCCATTCCCAAGGTTTATTAATTCCCCATTCACAAATACTAAATAAAATGGGTCTTTTGTGTTTGTATAGTGCATCTCGCATTAATGTGTAGGATTGAATAGCATCTTGGTCTTCAGTATTACACCAATCGTATTTGAGGTAGTCAACTTCCCATTCAGCATATTTTTCAGCATCTTTCAATTCGTAATTTTTACTTCCAGGTCGTCCACCACAAGTATGTGTTCCTGCATCAGAATAAATTCCGAATTTCAACCCTTTTGAATGAATGTAATCTGCAAGCGCTTTCATTCCAGATGGAAATTTTTCTTTATCAATAATGATATAGCCATTGACATCACGACCAACTTGCCAACAATCATCAATAACAATATATTCATAGCCAACAGCTTTTAAACCTTTTGAGACCATAGTGTCTGCCATTTCTTTTATGACAGTTTCATTGATGCCATCACATTTAAAAGTGTTCCAGCTATTCCAGCCCATCGGAGGTGTTAAGGCAATGTTTTCAAATTTTTGTGAGTAAGAACTTAAAAAAACAAAGAAGGAAATTAAAGTTAGTTTATGTCTCATAATATGTTTTTAATTTTGACTTTGATATTGCTTACTAAGTTTTATAAATTTTTCAGGGGTTCCATTTTCAAAAGGAATCATATAAAAACTATAAGTGTGTGTTTGGTTTCCTTTGAATTGATATTTCTCCATTGGTTTGGAATACCAACTATCATCACCAGCAACACCACGTTGTCCTAAATCGATGTTAAGTTGCACTAAATCTTTTTCTTTGATATCTATGGTGTGCTTGCTTGTGTTCGAATTTTTATAATCTAATCCAGAAGTGGTATCGAAATCTTCATTTTCCATATGTAATGCGCTAAAACTTAAATGATTTTTAGAGTCTGCAACGAAGAGAAGGCCATTTTTGTTTTCATCAGAAAGGGCGACCCAACGTGTATCAGTTTTATAGCCATTGTCTTGAGGACGAATATATGGTACATACTGCTCACTTACCTTTGAATCATATAAATCTACAAATGCAGATACATTTCTATCTTGATAATTTTCCCAAGGGCCACGACCAAAATAGTTCAAATTATTATATGCTTTTGGAAGCTGTAAACGCATTCCTATTCTTGGAATATCGCCTTCATATGTAGTTTCATTTAAAGTGTTTTCAATATGAATGACTCCATTTCCATTAATTGTATAATTGGAAATAAATGTAGTTTCAACTCCTGGTAAATGATAGTTTATTATCATTGCAATCGCTCCACTTTCTAATATTTTGTGATTGACATCTGTAACTTTCGATTCTAAAGATGCTCGTTTCCAATCAATATTTTTTTCATCCATGTGATTTCCAAAATCATTGTCTGTCATGGCTCGCCAAAAATTAGGTTTCGGACCTTTACCATCTTTAAGTAATTCAGTTCCATTAAATTTGTATGACGTCAAACGTCCTTTATTTTTATCGAAAATGACGTTGAGGTTTTCGTTTGAAACTGTAATTAAATCTTGATTATTTTCAATTTTAAGTTTTGGGCTTTCTGAGATTTCAGTCCTTACTTGTTTGAATTTACTTGAGAGAGAGATTTGCTCATGAGCAACTTCAAATCCTTTTGATAAAATTCCCCATTTATTTTTGGTGATTGCGGATAAATGCACGAAATATTCGGTATTGTCTTGAAAATCTATATCATTTAATGGAATACGAATTAATTTTCCTGTATGTGTTTCAATAGAAATATCATCAATGTTTATGTTTTGTAGCACATTCCCACCTGCCTTTATTTCAGCTTTAAAATCAAATTGATTAAGATTTGTGAAATCGTATAAATTTTCAACTAATACTCTCAACTCATTATGACGATTAATGCCTTTATGCTTAAAGTTAATGTATTCGTGAGCTTTCTTAACTTCATATAAAGCTGGTTGAGGTGTTCTGTCTGGGAATACAATTCCGTTATTCAAAAAGGCGTTGTCTGTTGGCATGTTTTCGCCATAATCTCCTCCATAAGCATAATAGCGTTCTCCTTTTTTATTTGTTTTCCAAATAGATTGATCTACCCAATCCCAAATAAAACCACCTTGTAAATTGTCATATTGCTCAATAATGCCCCAATAATCTTGAAAATTCCCTGTGCTATTTCCCATCGCATGTGCATATTCACTTGGAATGTATGGTCTGTCAGTTTTAGATTTACCAACTTCTTCAAATCGAGCTGGAGAAGGATATTGAGGCACAATAATATCAGTATTAGTATCCATATCATATAAGCTTCCATCATAATCTTTGTATGGACGTTCATATTGAACAGGACGTTTAGTGTTGTCGTTTGCTTTTATGGCGTCATAACCTTTGAAAAAGTTAATGCCATTTCCACCTTCATTTCCCATGGACCAAATAATGACTGAAGGATGGTTTTTATCACGCTCCACCATTCTAACCATTCTGTCTACATGTGCATTTTCCCAAGACGGATTTTTTGCTAACGAATATTTGCCATAATACATGCCATGAGACTCTATATTGGCTTCATCAACGACGTACAAACCATATTTATCGCATAGTTCGTAAAAACGTCTACCTCTAGGGTAATGACTTAAACGTACCGCGTTAATATTGTTTTCTTTCCAAAGTTTGATGTCTTTCATAATCATGTCTTCAGACATCACATGACCAGTTTCAGGGTCTGTTTCTTGTGTATTGACACCTTTTAAAGTAATGCGTTGACCATTAACAAGAAGCAATCCGTTTTTAATTTCGACAGAACGGAAACCTATTTTTCTTTGTGCTATCTCAATAATTTTTCCTTTTGAATCTTTCGTTTCTAGGATTAGCGTATACAAATTTGGATGCTCTGCACTCCATTGTTTTACATTCGGAATTGTAGCATTAAAACTGGTTGAAGTTTCTTGAGATTTGCTGATTTGAACTTTGTTTTCACCTGAAGAAATTATAGTATTATCATCCAATAATTTAAATGAAACATTAATGATTTGATTTTTTGAGTTATGATTTTTTAAATCAATATTGAGATTTAAAACACCTTTTTCATAAGCTTTGTCTAGTGTAGAAGTTACTTCAAAATCTTGTATTCTAAGTTTTGGTTGCGCATATATAAAGACATCGCGTTCAATACCACTTATTCTAAAAAAATCCTGACACTCTAAATAGGAACCATCAGTCCAACGAAATATTTGAATGGCAATAGTGTTATTCCCTGTTTTTACTGTTTTGGTAATATTGAATTCTGCAGGTAATTTACTACCTTGTGAATAACCTATGTATTCACCATTCAGCCAAACAAAACCACCAGCCTTCATTGCTCCAATGTGAAGAAATACTTCTTTGTCATTCCAGTTTTTGTCAATCGTGAAATCACGACGATACGTTCCAACAGGATTATAATTGTCTGGCACATTACCTGGATTTTTTGGATAGATTCTGTCAACCAATTCCATATCGTCAGCAATCATGGCTTTGTAGTCTACAAACTCATACTGATGATTGACGTAAATAGGGACTCCAAAACCTTCAACTTCCCAATTTGAGGGTACCTTAATGTCATCCCAATTAGAAACATTTACTTTTGAATTCATAAAAGTTGTTGGACGATCTTTAGGATTTTTTACCCAATTGAATTTCCAAGTACCATTTAATGACTTGTAATATTTTGGATTGTTATTTATTGCGTTTTCTACTGAAGTAAAGGAAGTAAACGATGCGTGAGCAGGCTCCTTATTTTCACTAATAATCAGTTCATTTTCAATATAATGCTTATAGTCTTTTATTGGGTCTTTTTCTTGACTGTAAGCTGTCAAACAGAAAATAAAAAACGTAAATATTGAGATCTTTTTAATCATTTGTTTCGTTTATTAATAGCATGATTACATGAGCTGCACTCCAGCTAAAATTCTGAGCGTGTAATCCTTCTCCTGTTAAGGGATGGTAATTTTCTCGAATGGATTTCCCTTTACCTAGTAGTCCTTCCGCTCCTTCCAAAATTTGAACAGTAGCTTTGTCTGCTTCATCATTAAACCCATAATTGCGTAATCCTTTTACCCCAAAATAAGCTTGATCTAACCAATTTGGACCTCTCCAATAACCTTTTAAAGGATCAAATTTTTCATGGTCTGCACTCATGGTTTGAAAAGGAACTTTAGTATAGAATTTATCTTTATCCATCATTTTTATTTTTACAGCTTCTGCTTGTTCTTGGGTTGCGGCATTTGCCCAAAGTGCAGCCCAACCTTCGCTGCCTTCCCCTTTTATAAATTCATTTCCATCTAAGTTAGTGTCATAAAACCAACCATCTTGCTTATCATAAAATTGCGTCTGGATTTTGGTTTTTAATAGTTCGGCTTCGTTTTTATATTGTGAAGTATCGTTTAAATGTAGTGCTTTTGAGAGTTGTTCTAAAAATAATTTTTCAGCATAGAGGTAAGCATTCAAATCGACACTTTCTTGATCTAAAGAATATGCGCCTTCACTGTTTTTTAAGATTTTTGAATCGTCAAAACGAATGGCATTGTCCATACCGCTTTCCCATTTGGCAGCAACCAAACTGCCATCTGTAGAGCCATATTCACATAATCCATCTTGGTCGTGATCACGTTTGTTGTACCACCAATAATGATATTTTTTAAGTTTTGGATACATATATTTTACAAACTCCAAGTCTTTATCTTTTTCGTAGATTTTGGCTACAGCCCAAGCAGATAAAGGCGGTTTAGTATCGCGATAATTATGTGCTTCTATAGTTGTGTCACGATAAACGCAATCAGCCACAAAGCCATCATCGTTTTGGAATTTAAACATAAGTTTTACTTGTTCTTTAGCTAAATGTAAATCGTAATACGATAAGCCAACGGCATGTTTCCAAGAATCCCAAGACCAAAAACCATTAAACCATTTGTAATGATAACTTGGAAATAAACCTTCATGTTCAATTTCACCAGCAGGAATACGCCAATTATTCTGCAATGTTAAATGTGCTTTGGCTAAAACGTTAGCGTAAATACTATCTTGAAATTGAGGTTTTCGGTTGTCAATTAGTGATTTGAGTTGTGTATTCTTTTCTTGTTTGCGAGCATTTAAAACGGAATCAAAATCTACACGTTCTATAAGTGCTTTTTCTTGTTGCCAAGAGTGTTCAGGAAGGATGAAGGTATGCGATACTATTAATGACTTGGTTTCATTTGGCTGCAAGTAAAAATATTCATCATAAATGGAAAAAGGTGAATTTAGAGATTGATTAACACCAAAATAAGTAATGCTATCTTCAGGAATTAATTTAATATTTTCAGGGTATAATATGTGTCCTTGGAAATTACTGTAGTCAGAATTAATAATTAGTTCGTTATTTTCCCCATTTAAACTAATTCCATTAGCTATAATTTGTTCAATTCCCCATTGATTTGCTATTTGAATTTGATGACCACTATTATTTGTAATTTGATATCTAATTAGAGCTGTATTTCCATTTAGAAAGACTAACTGGATATGATCAGAAATTCCAGTATTTGTAATAAAAAATTCTAAATGACTTGAAAAGGATTTTTGGATGAAGGAGTAATCTTTTTCGTCATGTTCAAGTGGGAAATTCAGTATACTCATTTGAGGAAAAGTTAAACAGCCAGCACTCCATATCCCATTTTCTTGAGTCATTAAAAAAGGCCCTGAAAACCCTAATAAGGTTGAATTTGAATCAGGCAGACCATATGCAAACCAAGCACCTTGGTCAGAAAACATGAGCCCTGATTTGTCTAAGGAATCTTTTGGTGTGATGCGATAATCCAAAATATTTTTACTGTATTTTAAATAATCTATTTCAACTGCTGTGTTTGTCTCAGGTTTACAACCAAAAATCAACATGAGTGAAAATATGTAAAGGAGTCTTTTCATCTTAATATAAAACCGTTTTTCATTGGGTCATTTGGATTAATCACAAAAGTTTGCATTCCTGTAATATATGCTGTGCCTTCCACTTGTGGAATAACCGCTTTAAATGGACCATAACCTTCTTCAGATATAATGGAGCCTTTAAAAACAGAACTAGTTATACTTTCTATGGTCATGGTGTCTCCATAATTCATTTCGTTTCTAGCTTTATGGATTGCCATCCGTCCTGAAACCCCTGAACCTGTTGAGCAACGGTCAACTTCACCTTCTGCAAAGATGCAAACATTACGACTATCTACTCCAGATGGCTGCTTATTGTTATCAATAAAAATGGTTCCATATAAGAAACTTAAGTCGTTTTCAAAAGGATGCAGAATTTCTTTATCAGCATTCATAACAGCATGTTTAATGTCCATACCTTTATTGATTAATTCACGATAAGAATCTGTGCTCAAATTGAAATCAAAGTTGTTTTTATCCATATCAACAAAAGCATAAAAAGCACCACCATAAGCCAAATCATAGGTTACTTCTCCAAGTCCTTCAACGTTTACTTTTCTATCTAAACCAACAACAAAACTTGGTACACAATGAAAACGAACTCCAGTAACTTCGCCGTTTTTTACATTTGCAAAAGATGTAATTCTTCCACATGGCGCATCAATTTTTATGGTGTTATCTCCTTCTTTTACATCAATCCAATTCATTTCAACTGCCAACGTTGAAATAGCAATAATTGCATGACCACACATGGTTGAATAACCTTCGTTATGTAAAAAGATAATCCCGAAATCACCTTCATCATCATTTGGAGGTAATAAAATGCATCCATACATATCTGCATGACCACGAGGTTCAAACATTAATGTAGTTCGTAAATAATCATAATGTTCTTTGCAATAACGACGATACTCTAAAACTGAATTTCCTTTAAGTTCTGGGAAACCATCAACAATAACACGCAAAGGTTCGCCTCCTGTATGCATATCGATGGTTTTGATTTGCAACCAATGGTTTGGAGCATTGAGTTCAGTATTGGCAAGTATGTTTTTATAGGTTTTACTCATGAGTAAACTTATTATAATAATATGTTGCTGCAACTAAATCTTCTAAGGCATGACCTACCGATTTAAAAACAGTAATATCATTTGCCACAATTCGGCCTTCTTTTTTGTTAGAACAAAGCTCAAACAAATCAGCTTTAATATCAGATGGTTTAATTATACCATTTTGCAAAGGAATAACAATATCACCGCTTTCTTTAAGTCCACCTTGGAATGTATCTACATAAATTGAAGATTTAGCCATGGTTTCATCATCTGTTTCTCGCATATCCTTTTTGTATGCGCCTACCAAGTCAATATGCTGCCCAGGTTTTAAATATTTCCCTAAAACTAATGGTGTTTTAGATAGCGTAGCACAGGAAATAATATCAACTTCTGAAGCTTTTTCCTCAATTGATTTGATTGGTTGGATGTTAAATTCTTCATTTTGTAATTGAGAACAAATAGCTTGGGCTTTCTCAAAATTGCGTCCCCAAATATAAACTTGTTTAATTGGTCTTACAGAAGCATGTGCTTTAATAAGATTTACTGATAATGCTCCAGTTCCAATCATCAAAAGCGAGCTGGAATTTTCTCTTGATAAAAAAGAAGACGCTAAAGCTGAAGCAGCAGCTGTACGTTTAGCAGTTAAACTTTTAGCATCAAGTAGAGCTTTTATTGTTCCTTTTGTTGCATCTAAATAAATATATGTTCCTTGAATAGAAGGCAGATTAAATTGTCCGTTTTCTGGACTTACAGTAACGACCTTCACGCCAGCTTCATTACTTGGATTCCATGCAGGCATTAGAAGGAGAGTAGATTCGTTTCCAACATTCGGGTTTGGAAAATCATGATGATGTCGCAATGGAACAATTATTTCATTAGTTGAAAACCCTTTTTTTAATGTTGCACACAGTTCATTAAAATGTGTATTTTCTTCAATAAAATGAGCATCAATTTGCACGATATTATCCATAATTTAAATATAGATAATTATAAAATTCTAAAAGAGAATTATTCCAAGATTAATTAACATATTAGTAACTATGGATAATATTGTATTATATCTCAGTAAACTAAGTAGATAAGTAGTTGAACAGAGGTATTTGCATAAAATGAAATTTCAACTAATAAGTATTTCTATTCATCGGAATATTGAAGTATATTCATTTAAAAATAAGATATTTAAAGAAATAATGATTAGTAGCCCAAGTTTATTTTTAAATCTATTTATTAAGTGTTATGAATTTAGAAATCACAAATTACAATAATTTTTTTAAGATACGAGGTGTGTTAAACCGTCAAAGTTTGCATTTGTTTCAAAGAGAATTTGAACATATTTTTGACACAGTAGAAAAAATAACCATTAGCATTGAGGATTTGGAAGGTGTTGATCGTTATGGAGTGAATGCGTTAGCTAAATTGCATAATGAAGCAATTACTAAGCAAAAGAGTTTATCTATTATTGGTTACGGTTGTAAAGAAGTTTTTGAGCATTTTACATCTAATGATGCAGCATAAATAAATCTATAAAATTCTAGTTTGTTTGTTATAGAATGCTTCTTGTTGTTTTTTCATTAAATCACGTGCAATTTTTTTCTTATAAGCATAGAGTTCTTCTTCTTCAGCAATATCACCATAAACACGATCATTAATTGTATTATCAGTATTTAGAATCGCATTCTGCTGGTAGCTTTTCTGTTCGGCCCAGGTTTTTAATTCAGACTCATTTTCTAAAAACTTAATATCATATTCACCTTTTGGTGATAATAGTTTTGCAAATATTGGCGATGTTTCAATAGCTAAAAACAAAAGAAAAATAAAAAACGATGGCAACCAAGGCAATTCTCCAAGTGCATTTACACGAGCCATTAAGCCATCAAAATTATCAATAATCGGCTGCGAAGTTGTTACCTGAGTAGCGTAGTCTTCATTGAGTTGAGTAATTTGAGTTTCAGCTTCCTGAATTTTTGTGGTATTTGTGTCTCTTAAGGTTTGTAACTCTGCCAGACTTGCATCGTGTTTATCTCGTTTTTCTTTGTAAACTGGACCTTTTCCTAAAAGCAGCGTGCCTTCTCGTCCTTCAGCTTCTGCAATGTAAGTATTGTAATAGTTGTTTACTTCTGTTTCCTTGTCATTAACCTCATTCTTTAAACTAGTTATTTCACTTTGAAGCGAAGTAATTGTTGGAGTGTATTGTTGTGCAATTTGATCTTTATTGGCTAAGGTGAAATCGTTTTTTTGTTCTAATAACACTTGGTTGATTTCTTTTTCAAATATTTTAAGCTCTAAGGGTTTTGATATTACAACAGCGATAATGATTGCTAAAATTATTCTAGGAGATGCTTGAATGAGTTCATCAATGACTTTTCCTGTTTTTTTAATAGTAGAAACTATATATCTATCTAAATTAAAAATGAGTAATCCCCAAACAAGACCGAAACCAACAGCTGCAAAAAGATTATCAAATACTGTGTAAAGCGCATAACTAGCAGCAATAAATGCCATTAAGGCTGTAAAAAACACAGTAGCTCCAATGCCTGCATATTTGTTTTGTTCGCCTTTGGAGCAGTCTTTTAAAATGTCTGTGTCTGAGCCTGAGCAGATGATGAAAAATTGCTGTAACATACTATTTGGTTTTGATTGATTGTCTATTAGAACGCTAGTTCTAGTAAAATGTTACAAAAAAAGCCTCAAAATTTGAGGCTTTCTATATATTTCAAAAAATTTAATCTTCAATAACAATGGGTTTTGTTGATAAATATACCTTAGGCCACTTAGAATCTTTTCTCTTTGTAGATATATTCATTTTTTTATTTGCTTTTACTACGCTAATAGCTTTGTCAGAACTAATTTCTTTACCCTCTAAGTAAAATTTTGCTCCTTTTTTTGCCATATCAATAACATGATCTAATGGAGATTTTGGAGGTTTAGGAGTTTTAATTTCTCTAACTTGTATACGTTCTTGAGTAGATAATTTTGCTTTTTGGACTTCATTAAGAGCTATTTTTTTTTCTTTAAGTTTTAATTTGCGTTCTTTTGTTTGCAGTTCTCTTACTTGAACACGTTCAACTTTTTCTGTTTTTAGTTTGGCAGCTCTGGCTTCTTTATAAACTAGTTTTTCTTCTTTTAGTTTTAAGACTCGTTCTTTTTCTTGTAATTCTCTTACCTGAACAAGCTCACCTTTCTCTGTTATTAGTTTCGCTACTCTAGCTTCTTTGTGCCCTAGTTTTTCTGTCTTTAATTTAGCAGCTCTGGCTTCTTGATATGCCATTTTTTCAGTTTTCAAACGCTCAATATTTTCAACATGTTTTACTTTCTCAGCACGAAGTTTATATTGCTTCATTGCTTCGTAATACCTTTTCTTCTCAGCATCAGTTGCATTTTGACGTAATGGAGGAGGAGGAGCTACCTCTATCTTAATTGGTTGAGGAGCTTTTGAAACAGGTGGTGCAGGAGGAGGTGGAATGTTTGGAAATGGTTCTGTGTCTTTTTTTTGTTTATCATTCATTAAGCCATAAATATATTTCATTCTCACTATATCTTTTTGTTTAATAATACGCTGCTTCTTAGGTTGTGAGTTATAGTGCTTTGCTAACCTCTCGTATTCTTTCATTTGTTCCCTTGAAGCACCATCTTGAATTTCACTAATAACCTGTGAAGTCATTTTATCTGATAATTCACTATTATTTTGTTGTAAAAGATCAATCTGATTTGCTTCTTTAATAATTTCTATCTTGTCACTAAAGCTATAAAGTGTTAGTGCTAATAATGGTAGAAGGATTAAACTTCTAAACCAAACTTTTTGTTTTGATGTTTGTGTTTTCATAACTGTAAATCGTTTTTTTATGGATGAATAATTGATGGCATTTGCTAATTGAGGTTCTCTTTGATTTATTGAAAATGCCAATAAAATGTGTTGATAATTTTTAGCTTGAATTCCGTTATTTAATACGGCTTTATCTGCTAAAAATTCATGATTGAGTTTTATAGATTTCTTAGTCAAATATATTAATGGATTGAACCAAAAAATAACTTGCATAATTTCTATAAGTAAAATATCAATACTATGCTTTTGATTAGCATGAGTTTGTTCATGTAGTAAAACTTCCTGTGGTATTTCTTGGTTTTCGTATTTTGATTTATTCAAGAAAATATAACTAAAAAAGGTATGAGGAGTAATTAAATCCTTGAGTAAAACATTAATAAAGTTATTAGTTCTGAGTTTAGGATTTCTTTTAATTTTAAAAATGATTTGAAAGAGATTAAAGCCAAATTTAAGACCAAATAATAGTACCCCCAAGGCATAAATACCCCAGAGTATACTCGGTAAATAATTTATTATGTTTTCATTAGAAGATGAATTATCTGCTAGTAATTGAGGTGATGTGCTAAAATCGCTTATTACATTTAAAGGTTCTACATATTGAGTAATTGTTATTAATGGAATACCTATAGCAATTAACACTGCTCCAATTAAGTAGAAGCGTTTAAATTGATGCATGTTTTCTTTTTCTAAAAAGAGCTTATAGAAGACCAAAAATATACTTAAACATGCGCTAAATTTTAAAATATAGATTAACATAACTACTTCTTTTTAATTTCGTTATCAATAAGCGTTTTTAAATTTTCAAGCTCAGCTTTAGTAAGGTCAGTTTCTTTAGTAAAAAATGATGCAAATTGTGTAGCACTGTCATTAAAAAAGTTTTTAATAAGTCCATTTACATGTTTTGAGAAATAATCCTTTTTCTTAACTAAAGGAAAATATTCTCGTGATTTACCGTAAACCGTATAAGCTACAAAACCTTTGTCAATCATGCGCTTTAGTAAAGTAGCAACTGTAGTTGTAGCAGGTTTTGGTTCAGGATAAGCATCAAGTAAATCTTTCATAAAAGCATGGTCTTGCTTCCAGACGTATTGCATGAGTTGTTCTTCAGATTTTGATAATTGCATTGTTCTACTAATTTAGAATTAACTCTACAAACGTAGAACAATATTTTTAATTCTACAAATGTAGAGTATAAATATTTTGTTAAATTAGTTAGAAGACTGCTTTTTTGAACGAATTCCTTCAATAACAACTGTAGAAATGATAAGAAAACCGCCAATAAACACATTCTTGCTAGGAACTTCTGCTAAAAAGAAATAGGCAATTAAAATTCCGTAAACAGGTAATGCACTCGTCATAATACTTGCTGTGCTGACCGAAAAATGTTTCAAGCTATGAATAAACATTGAGTGACCTATGGCTGTTGTGAGCAAAGCCAAAAGTATTACATATGGAAACTGAGTTCTTATTCCTGAAGTGTCCATAAAGTATAAGAATGGGGCTAATATGATAGTAAGAATTAATAACTGATAAAGCATTAGCATGGTTCCGTTATAATTGGTTACATGACGTTTTAAAATTAGAATGCGTAATGCATAACATAACGCAGAAAGTAGTCCTAATAAAATACCTTGAACATGTGAACTTTCTAAATTAAATTCAGGAGCAAGGATATAAATCCCATTAAGTACGATAACTCCAAGAATAATATGAATTGGATCTAATTTTACTTTTATAAAAAAGGGCTCTAAAAGCGCAGTCATAACTGGAAATGTATATAGAGATAACATTCCAATGGCAACATTTGAAAACTTGAGCGCATAAAAATAAGTTATCCAATGTGCTCCCATAAAAATAGCGCTTAAAATGAATGTCCAAAGATCTTTTCGAGAATTGATTTTAAGATTGACTTTTTTCAACTTGCAAAAGATGAATAGAAATATGAGAGCAAGAGATGATCGCCACCAAACAATAACTGGAGTTGGCATTTCAATAAACTTGCCTAAAGCGCCAGAAGTACTTATAAATAGCGTTGCAATATTTAGTAGTAAAAATTGTTTGTAATGACTGTTTTTCAATAGGGAAATGCTATTAAGCTTATTTTGATAATTCTGTAAAATATTTGTAAAACAACGGAATGGTTTCTATGCCTTTATAGTAATTGAAAAGTCCAAAATGTTCATTTGGCGAATGAATAGCATCGCTATCTAAACCAAAGCCCATTAAAATGGTTTTACTTTTTAGTTCCTGTTCAAATAATGCTACAATTGGAATACTTCCACCACTACGTTGTGGAATAGGTTTTTTGCCAAACGTTTCTTCATAAGCCAAAGATGCAGCTTTATAACCAATATTGTCAGTTGGTGTGACGTAGCCTTGCCCTCCATGATGTGGTGTTACTTTAACCGTAGTGCCTTTTGGTGCAATACTTTCAAAATGAGTTTTGAATAGTTCAGTAATTTCATGCCAATCTTGATGAGGAACTAATCGCATAGAGATTTTAGCATATGCCTTACTTGCAATTACAGTTTTGGCTCCTTCACCTGTATAGCCTCCCCATATTCCATTTACGTCTAGAGTTGGTCTAATAGAATTTCGTTCATTTGTTGTGTAGCCTTCTTCACCATAAACAGCATCAATATCTAAGGCTTTTTTATAAGAATCTAATGAAAAAGGAGCCTTGGCCATTTCTGCTCTTTCTTTCATTGAAAGCTCCTCTACTTTATCATAGAATCCAGGAATAGTAATGTGATTATTTTCATCATGAAGTGACGCAATCATTTTTGTAAGAATGTTTATAGGATTGGCTACAGCTCCACCATATAATCCAGAATGTAAATCTCTATTTGGACCTGTAACTTCAACTTCTACATAACTTAAGCCTCTAAGTCCAGTTGTAATTGAAGGCACATCTTTGGCAATCATTCCAGTATCTGAAATTAAGATAACGTCATTGCTTAGCATTTCTTGATTTTCTTTTACAAAATCTGACAAGCTATTACTGCCAACTTCTTCTTCACCTTCTATCATGAACTTGACATTACAAGGCAGTTGATTGGTTGATGTCATTATTTCCATAGCCTTTACATGCATATACATTTGACCTTTATCGTCACAAGAACCACGTGCAAAAATAGCACCTTCAGGATGCAATTCTGTGTTTTTGATAACAGGTTCAAAAGGAGGTGAGTTCCATAAATCTAATGGATCAGGTGGTTGTACATCATAATGTCCATAAACTAATACTGTTGGAAGGGTAGAATCAATAATTTTTTCACCATAAACAATAGGATAACCTTTTGTTTCGCATATTTGAACTTTATCGCAACCTGAATTTGTGAGTTGTTCGGCTACAACTTCGGCTGTTTTTAAAACGTCATTTTTATAAGCTGAATCAGCACTAATAGACGGAATTTTAAGAAGTTCAATCAGTTCATTTAAAAAACGATCTTTATTATCATTGATGTATGCTTTTATACCTTGCATGTTGAATTAGTTTTAATGAGCTATAAAAGTACAAAAAGAGATATTATTTTTTGCAGATAGATTTGAATATTAAAAGGAATGTTTATATTTGCAGTCCTTTTGCAGGCGTGGTGGAATTGGTAGACACGCTAGACTTAGGATCTAGTGCCGCGAGGTGTGAGAGTTCGAGTCTCTCCGCCTGTACAAAGAAAAAGCTTCTCAATTTAGAGAAGCTTTTTTTATTTATATTAGTTTCATTAAACAAAAGTGCTTTACAAACAGATCAAAAACCATAATTAAAGACTGCTTTTTCAATAATTTCATGAATATTACATTAGTTAAAAACATTGAAAACCATTACAAAGCAAGGTTTGATAACGAACCAATATTAGTTAATTCTCCAGGACGAATAAATTTAATTGGGGAACATACCGATTATAATGAAGGGTTTGTATTACCTGCTGCAATAAATAAAAGCATAGTTGTAGCAATTGGGAAAAGCGACATTAATGTCTGTTCTGTTTTTGCAATGGATAATAAAGAACTTTATGAGTTTGAATTAAATAATCTTCTACCACTTGTAAAAGGAGGATGGCGAAATTATGTAATAGGTGTTGTGGCTGAAATTCAGAAAATAGGATTTACTCTAACCCCTTTTAATGTTGTATTTGGAGGAGATATTCCTCAGGGTGCTGGTTTGTCATCTTCAGCAGCCCTTGAAAATAGTATTGTTTATGGATTGAATGAACTATTTAGTTTGAACTTGACTAAAATGGAAATGATTCATATTTCCCAAAAAGCAGAACATAATTTTGCAGGTGTTAAATGTGGTATAATGGATCAATATACTAGTATGTTTGGCGTTACTGAAACAGCTTTGCTTTTAGATTGTAAAACTCTCGAGTCAACTCCAATAAAGATAGATTTTGAAGGCTATCAATTCATTTTAATTAATTCCAACGTTAAGCATTCCTTAGTAGATGCTGCTTATAATGATAGACGAGAAGTTTGTGAAGGCGTAGCTCGTTTATTAAAGATGAATGCATTGCGCGAAGCAAATGAAGAGGACTTAATTAGAATTAAAGAGCAAATTAGTGAATCTGATTATCAGAAGGTATTATATGTCATTCAAGAAAATAATAGAGTGCTCGAAGCTGTTAAATTAATAGAGAGTGGTAATATTGTTGAACTTGGTAACTTACTTTTTGAATCTCATTATGGATTACAATACCAGTTTGATGTAAGTTGTGATGAACTCAATTTTTTAGTTGAACAAGCTAAAGAAAGTCAGTATGTTCTTGGAGCTAGAATGATGGGAGGCGGTTTTGGTGGTTGCACGATTAATATTGTTGAAACTGAGAATGCTAATGCGTTTACTGGAAAAATTTCAACATTATACAGAAATACTTTTGGGCTTGATTGTTCAGTTTATAGCATTGAGTTAAGTCAAGGAACACAGACCGTATCAATTTAAACCTTCTAAAAAGTAATAAAAAGCTTTAGCTTTTTATTACTAACAAATATCATTTAATTTTGTATTTATTAGTGATACATTTACTTAGTAACTTGTAATTTATGAAAAGGTTTAGCTTAATAATATTTATCGCTCTATTTTCCTCTTGTGTTGACGAGAAAGACGCAATATTTCCAAAAAAGAGAAGCTTAACAGAAGCTGTATATTCATCTGTGATTATACAACCAGATAGCCTATATCAATCTTATGCTATAGTTGCTGGAATTTTAGATAATAATTTAGTTGAAGAAGGTGATTTAGTTTCTAAAGATCAGGCTCTAATTCAAATAATAAACAGTACACCTAAGTTAAATGCTCAGAATGCTAAATTCGCTCTAGACTTAGCAAAAGAAAACTATAATGGTAGTGCAGCAGTTTTAAGTGGTATTGAAGATGAAATCATGGCTGCGAATCTTAAATATCAAAATGATTCAATTAATTACTTCAGGCAGAAAAAACTTTGGGAGCAAAGCATAGGCTCAAAAGTAGAATATGATTCTAGAAAGTTGGCATATGATTTATCTTTAAATAATATTAATTTACTAAGAAGTCGTTATAATAGAACAGAAAATGAGCTTAGTACTGCAGTAAAACAGGCTCAAAATAATTATAGAACGTCACTTATTGCTACTAAGGATTTCACTGTTAAGAGCAAAATAAACGGAAAAGTTTATGCTTTATATAAGAATGCTGGAGAGTTGGTAACAACTATGGAGCCTCTTGCAGCTATAGGAAGCAAAGACGATTTTGTTATTGAAATGTTAGTCGATGAGGTAGATATTGTAAGGATCTCTAAACAACAGGAAGTACTTATTAATTTGGATGCTTATAATGGTAAAGTCTTTACGGGAAAAGTGTTTAAAATACTTCCTCAAAAAGATGAAAGAAATCAAACATTTAAAGTTGAAGCATTATTTAATGAAGCTCCTGATGTTTTGTATCCAGGTTTATCTGGTGAAGCTAACATCATAATTGCCAAAAGAGAAAATGTTCTCACAATTCCTAAGGAATACTTATTTGAAAACAATAAGGTAATGACAAATGATGGATTAGTTGATGTGATTCTTGGTGTTGAAAATCTAGAGTTTGTTGAGATTATTTCAGGCATTTCTGAAGAAACCCAAATAAGTAAACCGAAAAAGTGATCAACTGGAAAGTCATACTTAATATTGCTAAAATACATTTGGTGACTCGCATTAAGCAAACGTCTATTGCAGCACTTGGTGTTACTTTTGGTATTGGTGCTTATATAACTTTAGTGAGTTTTATGACAGGCTTAAATGCGATGTTGGATAATTTGATACTTAATCAAACTCCTCACATTCATATTTATAATGAAATTGAACCGTCAAAACAACAACCCTTAGATTTATATGACAAAGTAGGGAATAGCTTTAAGGTTATACACTCAATAAAGCCGAAATTGAGTCAGAAGAAAATACACAATGCATTACCAATTATTAAGTACCTCAATGAAGATGATAATGTCAAAGGTGCTATTCCTCAGATCAAAGCACAAATATTTTACATTGCAGGTTCTATAGAATTAGGTGGAAACCTTACAGGGATTAATGCATTAGATGAAGCACGTTTTTTTAACTTTCAAAACTATCTTGTAAAAGGTTCTACTGAAGATTTACATAATATTACTAATGGTATATTATTAGGTTCAGGTGTTGCAGATAAAATGTCCTTAGATGTTGGAGATCGCGTACAAATCAGCACCATAAAAGGCGATATTTTTCCACTTAAAATTGTTGGTATTTATCAAAGTGGATTGGCGGAAATTGATGCTATTCAAAGTTTTGCTAACCTTAAAACAGTTCAGCGTATTTTGGGCGAAGCTGAAAATTATATTACCGACATTAACGTAAAGCTTCATGATATGGAGTTGGCTTTTGACATGTCTCAAAAAATTGAAAAGCAATTTAAGCTTAAGGCTATAGATATTAAAACAGCAAATGCACAATTTGAAACAGGAACATCTATTCGAAATATTATTACCTATGCAGTTTCTATTACCTTACTTATTGTGGCTGGATTTGGTATATATAATATATTAAATATGCTTATTTATGAGAAGATGAATGACATTGCTATTCTAAAAGCAACAGGTTTTTCAGGAAAAGATGTGCAGATGATTTTTATGAGCCAAGCTATGATTATTGGAATAGTTGGAGGCGTTTTGGGATTGATTATCGGTTTTGGATTATCATTACTAATTAATAATGTGCCTTTTGAAACTGAAGCACTGCCTACAATTAAAACTTTTCCTGTAAATTTTAATGGATGGTTTTATCTTATAGGATTTGTGTTTGCTCTAATATCAACGTTTTTTGCTGGATACTTACCAGCAAAAAAAGCAAAAAAAATAGATCCAGTTAAAATAATTAGAGGACAATAAGATGAGCGTAGTACTGGAAACAAAGCATGTAAATAAGTATTTTAAAAAACCTGTTCTTTTTCACGTTTTAAAAAATATTAATATAAAAGTGAATAAAGGAGAGTTTGCTTCTATTATGGGGAAATCTGGTTGTGGTAAGTCAACTTTACTCTATATTCTTTCAACTATGGATACCGATTATGAAGGTGAGTTATATATAAATAATGAGCTTATTTCAGGAGAATCAGGGGACAAGCTATCCTATATACGTAATAAACATATTGGTTTTGTGTTTCAATTTCATTACTTGTTATCTGAGTTTACAGTTTTAGAAAACGTCATGCTTCCGGCAAAGAAGTTAGGTGAAAAATCATTAAAAGAAATAGAACAAGATGCTTATCAAAAATTGAAAATATTAGATATAGAACATTTGGCAAAAAAGCGCGCTTCAAGAATTTCAGGAGGTGAAAAGCAACGAGTTGCAATAGCTCGAGCCTTAATTAATAATCCTTCAATTATAATGGGAGATGAGCCTACAGGAAATTTAGATAGTCACAATGCTGAGAATGTGTTCAATATTTTTAAACGGTTAAGTGTTGATGAAGGCTTATCGTTACTAATTGTAACACATGACACTGATTTTGCTAACAAAACGGATAGAATCATTCAAATGTCTGATGGAGAGATAATATAAAACTGTTAAGACTTATATCTTTCTACGACTAAAACTAAATATTTGTAAATTTGTAGAAAGTAGATGAATGTTATGCAAGATATTAACGAGAATGTAGAATCACCATTAGAACTCAAAGTAAGTTTTAATAAATTATTAAAGCATTATGAAACGTTGGCAAAAAATGAAGATGAATTTATTTCTGCTAAGGCCAAGCGAGTTTTAAAAACAGCTGAAGCATACCCTCAATTACGTGATGGCTTTAGTAACCCGTCAATATTAAAAGAAAGAGAAAAAGAAATCAGTATTATACTACAAGATTCTTTTAGTCCAGTGTTGACTAAGAATGAAATTAAAACGGCTTCTGTACCTTTTCATAATTTAATTTTCAACTCTTCAGAACGCTTTAAAAGTATAATAAAAACTGCTGGTGAAGATTTTGAGTTGAAAATCAAAAACATGCCAGAAGATGATAAGTACATTATGGCTTGTACTATTATTCTGGCATTTTGTTATGGATATAACTTAAATTTTAAGCGCCCTTTCTATTATGAAATCCCAGATGCTAATGGCATCATGAGGTATTACAAAATATTATATAATGCTGATTTTACAGAAATAGTCCCAAATGAGAATGCACCCAAAATCACTCAAGAGGATTATGAAATATTGCTTTATAGTTTTGATAATATTGATATATGGAAAGAAAAGTTTCCACCAAATAGTTACACCTTTAAAGGCTTTGTGATTTCAAATATTTTTGATGTTACAGATGATCAATCAATTTCTAATATAAAGTCGTCATTAATTGGTGAAGAAAAGCGTAACGATGAAAATTTCATCAATAATTTTCACGAAATTTTTCAATCTCTTTTAGGTTTAAAAGATATAAAGGTTGGTTTTTCAATTTACATCGAAGAAGAAGATTCTTTTGAGCCTGTTTATGGTGTTGGAATGAATAGTTATTTGCTTAATAATTCAGAAAGTTCAAAATGTTCAGATGCCTTATGTAATTGGTCATATAACAGATTGTTAAATGAGAAAAAGTATTTTTCAGTATCTGATGTTGATCGTTTATTTAAGAAGTCTAAAGGAAAAGCACCACATATTAAAACTTTACATAAGCAAGGGATTAAAAGCGCCATATTTGCACCAATTGCGAATGAAAATGGTTTAATGGGAGTTTTAGAAATTATATCATATGAACCTCATGTGTTAAATAGTATAAACGCCAATAAATTAGAAGATGTTATGCCGTTTATTGTTTCGGCAGTGGAACGTTCTAAAAATGAAGAAGAAAACTTAATAGAAGCTATTATTCAAAAAGAATGCACCTCAATACATCCTAGTGTACATTGGAGGTTTGTGAAAGAAGCTAAAAATTTTATTAAAGATCAGCTTAACGGAAATGAACCTAGTTTTAATAAAATTGCATTTGAAAATATTTATCCATTATATGGTCAAATTGATATTAAAGGATCATCAGAAGCTAGAAATTGGGCAACTCAGCAAGATTTAAAAATACAGCTTAATTCGGTAAAAAACATTTTGGAAAGCGCATATGAAATAGAAGCTTTGCCAATTTATGAACAATACATGTATCAAATTAATGATTACTTAATTGGTTTGGACAATCATTTTCAGGTTGATAGTGAGCAGCAAATATCAGCGTTTTTTAAACATGACATTCAAGATGTCCTCCAACATTTATTCAATGCCAATATTTTAAAACCAGAAATTGAAAACTATTATAGTAGTATCGATGAAAAAGTTGATGCTTTATATATGCACAGGAAAGATTATGACGATACCATTGCACTCATAAATAAAGAAATGGCTGCGCTATTAGATAAAAAGCAAATTGAAGCTCAAACAATGTATCCTCATTATTTTGAGCGATTTAAAACGGATGGCGTTGAGCATAACATGTATATTGGAGAATCTATTACAAAAGAAAATAGTTTTAACCCTATTTACTTATATAATTTAAGATTATGGCAACTCCAAGTAATGTGTGAAATGGAAAACACATATTATCAAATGCAATCAGATTTTCCAGTATCATTGGATGTTGCATCCATGATCTTAGTTTTTAATCAACCATTATCAATAAGTTTTAGAATGGATGAAAAACAATTCGATGTTGATGGAACTTATAATGCTAGATATGAAATTGTTAAAAAACGAGTTGATAAAGCATACATAAAAGGAACTACTGAACGTGTTACTCAGAAAGGAAAAATAAGCATTGTATATTCTCAAAAACAAGATGAAATTGAATATTTGCGATACATCAAGTTTTTGCAATCTAAAAAATACTTAGATATAGATATAGAAATTTTAGAGCTACAAGATCTACAGGCAGTTACTGGTTTAAAAGCAATTAGAGTAAGTGTACTATATCATAAAAATAGCGATGACAAGGCTTTTTATACGTATGATGATTTAATGAAAGAGATTAAAGCTTAGACAAGATATTTATGTATCCTTATCATAATAAGATTAAATCAAGAATAGCTGATAATGAATTAATTAGATATGAGTATGTAAGTGCTTATAAAAACATATCGCCTTGTTTGGTTTTATATTTTAACACAGAACCATATATAAGGCCTATTAGAGAACATCGTTTTAAGGAATATGAAGTATTATTTAAAACACTCGATGATAATTTGCTATAATGAACCTTGAGCTTTAAAGGCGACAGCAAAAGCAATAACACTCACCACAATCCCGACTAAAAACACAGCATAAGTTACTCGTAGTAAGTTGTACTTTCTGTTTAGTACTAAACCTAAAAAATATAAATCTTTGGTTAATGATCCATAAAGATAATCCCTGTCTTGCATCATTTCTCCCATTGCCCATTCAAATTCATCAAGTTTCATTTTATGGAAATTTCCAAAGAATAATAAATTTACTTTTTTGTCGGCAACATCTTGTTTGTTAAACTTTCCTTTAGTAACATTTGGTCGTGTAGCTAATACAGATAAAACAATAGAGGCTACTGTAAATAAAGTAAAAATTACAGTAGGCCAAATTAAATAATCGTTTGTTGGATTATCTAGTTTTGAAACTAAATTTGAAAGGACTAATGATATAATAATAGCATTTACTGATAGAAGTATATTCGCTTTTGTGTCTGCTATATCACTTAATGTAATATGATTTCTAAGGGCAACTCTAAACATGGTTTCAATACCTCTTTCAGGAAGTACCACCTTGTTTTTCTTGAATTTCAGCTCTTCTTTTTTATGCGTCAACTTCGAGCTTTCCAACAATAATTTTTTTTGCGTTTTTAATAATTGAGACAAATTTTTCCCTTTTCCTTTATCCCAATTCGAGGATGCTTCATTAGTATAAAAACGATGCTTTGTAGACAAAAATTTAATATTCTCAGCTAGCCATTCAGATTCTGTTAATGTCTTGTCAAGCGTTAATTCCCATTCTTTTCTAAGCAGTTCTGAAATGTCTATATAATTTTTACTACCAATATGTGAGCAATCAGCATCACGTATTATTTTCTCCAACTGATTAGTAGGCTTATGATCAATTTTTGTCGCTAGTATCAAACTGCAGACAGAATCGACATCTTCTTTAGCATAGTCATTATCGCTTAAAAAAGCTGAGGCAATTTTCACACTTTCATCTTCATGATCTTCAATTGCTTTGGTATAACCTGTGTCGTGTAACCAAGTTGCAAGTGAAAGATGTGTTTTTTCTAATTCACTCAATTGAGCCAATTCACCAAGTTCATTAGCTTTCTCAACCACTCGTTGAGTGTGTGCTAGATTATGATAAATAAACTTATTGTCTAGATTGTCATTTAACAGCTGGACTACAAATTTTTCGGTTTCAGAAATAAGGTTTTCCATAATTTGAAATACGATTTTAAGTAAAAATACTAAACTTTATTTAACAATATTGTTTGTCGCAAATATATCAGTTACTTTCATTTAATGCATTTGAATCTATTTGTAATGATTTGAATCTTTTTTCGACTATATTTATGTTGAAAAAGCATATTTATTAACTAAAAAAGAAAGGAACCAACAGTATGCTTACTTGGAAAGAAGTTATCAGTTTTTCCGTTAACGGAAACCCAACTCCAGATCATCGTGTTGAAAAAACAAATCAAGAATGGAGAGTTCAATTAACACCAAAGCAATTTAGAATTACTAGACAGAAAGGAACTGAACGACCTCATAGTGGAGCGCTTTGTAGTATTTATGAATCAGGTAAGTATAATTGCGTGTGCTGTGATACGCCATTGTTTGACTCAACTATTAAATTCAGTTCAGGAACAGGTTGGCCAAGTTTCACTCAGCCAATTAAGAAAAATGCGATTAAATATAAACAGGATAAAACCTTTGGTATGGTTCGCGTTGAGGTAATGTGTAATACATGTGATGCGCATTTAGGACATATTTTTCCTGATGGACCAGAACCAAGCGGATTACGTTATTGCGTGAATTCTGAATCTATGCAATTAGATAAGGAGGCAGCAAATGACGAATAAAAATTTGCAATTGGCAACATTTGGTAGTGGCTGTTTTTGGTGTACAGAAGCGGTATTTCAAGAAGTTAAAGGTGTAGAAAAAGTTGTTTCTGGCTATTCTGGTGGAATTGCTCCCGGAAAACCAACGTATCGTGAAATTTGTTCTGGCTTAACTGGTCATGCCGAAGTTGTTCAAGTAACTTTTGATGCTGATATCATTTCATTTGAAGACATAGTAGTCATTTTCATGACAACTCATGATCCTACAACCCTGAATCGTCAAGGTGCAGATCATGGTACGCAATATCGTTCAGTGATTTTTTATAATGATGAGGTTCAAAAGGAGATATCTGAAGTAGTGGTTAAAGAACTAAAACCATATTATAAAAATTCTATAGTCACTGAAATCTCATCTTTAGATGTTTTTTATGAAGCTGAAAAAGATCACCAAGATTATTATAAAAATAATCAAAATAATGGCTACTGTAGCTTTGTTATTACACCAAAACTGGCAAAGCTTCGTAAACTCCATGCAGATAAATTAAAATAAAAGAAAGGATTAATCTTATGTCAAATAATATAGAGCAAGAAAAAGTGTTTAAGGCTCCAGAATTTAATATTCAAGATTGGATTGATGCCTATGGGAATAAAACAGAACCAATTCAGTTGTCTGATTTTAAGGGTAAATTTAAAATAGTGTATTGTTTTCAGCATTGGTGTCCAGGTTGTCACAGTAAAGGGTTACCAGATTTAAAAAAAATGGTTGACGTCTTAAGTGATAACAAGAATATTGTGTTTTTAGCAATTCAAACTGTTTTTGAAGGATTTGAATCAAACACTTATGCAAAAATAAGTGAAACACAAAAGAAATATGACTTGCAAATACCTTTTGGGCATGATGCAGGAGATGATGGAAAATCACATTCTAAAATAATGTTTAACTATAAAACAGGAGGTACACCTTGGTTTATTTTTATTGATAAACATGATAATGTTGTGTTCTCAGATTTTCATTTAAACCCCGATGCTACAATTGAATTTTTAAAGGCATATAACTAATAATATGACACCAGAAATTAGATTTTATGGCACCGAAAGGTGCCATAAAACTAAATACTATCAAGAATTACTTAAAGAATTGAATAAAGACTTTGTATTCATGGATGTTGAGGAGAACGAAAATAATGCTGATGAATTGAGAGCATTATATGAAAATAAGAAACTCAATTTTCCAACAATTACAATTGGAACAAAAAAGCTAAGAAATCCAAAAAAAGAAGATCTTGAAAAATGGTTAACTAAAACCATATAATTACTAAACATTATGAAGAGTACTAAATTAAGTATACAAAATGGACAAGGATACTTACTCAATGCGTTTTTAGAATTACCTGCAAATCAGAAGCCAAATTATTATGCGATTTTTGCACATTGCTTTACATGTAGTAGCAGTCTAGTAGCTGTAAAAAATGTTAGTCGTGCTTTAACAAATCATGGATTTGGAGTTGTAAGATTTGATTTCACAGGATTAGGAAGAAGTGAAGGAGATTTTTCAGAAAGCCACTTTTCTGCTAATGTGGATGATTTAATTGCAGTGAGTGATTATATGAAAACTAATTATGAAGCACCTTCATTGCTGGTTGGACATTCACTAGGTGGAGCCGCAGTTCTTGTTGCAGCATCAAAATTAGATGATGTAAAAGCAGTCACTACAATTGGAGCACCTTCAACAGTTAATCATGTTACTCATTTGTTTTCACATGGTATCGATGAAATTGAAAACAAGGGAGAAGTTGAAGTTAATATTGGTGGTAGACCTTTTAAAATAAATCAAGATTTTGTCAATGATTTTGATAAAACTGATTTACCTGCTGTTGTAAAAGGATTACGAAAACCATTACTCATTATGCATTCTCCCTTTGATACAATAGTTGGAGTTGACAATGCAGAAAAATTGTATCACCATGCACATCATCCAAAAAGTTTTATAACCTTAGATGATGCAGATCATTTGTTATCAAATCCAAAAGACAGTATTTATGTTGGTAATGTTATTGGAACTTGGGTGCAACGTTATTTTCCTCAGAAAGAAAACACAATGTTAGAAACTAAAGGAGAACAACTTGTTGGGCATTTAAACCTTGTTGAAGATAATTTTACAACTTCTATACAAACCTCTAGTCATACTATGATTGCTGATGAGCCAACTTCTGTTGGAGGAGATAACTTTGGGCCTTCACCTTATGAATACCTTAACGCTGGTTTAGTGGCTTGTACAGCTATGACATTAAAACTATATGCTCAACGTAAAAAATGGGATTTACAGGAGGTTTATGTTTATGTTACGCATTCAAGAAAACATAGTAATGATTTAGGGATTGAAGTTGAAAAACCATCATATTTAGACCATATCAATAAAAAATTAAAATTTATTGGAAATTTGGATGAGAAACAAAAGCAACGCTTAAAGGAGATTGCGTCAAAATGTCCTGTACATAAAACAATTGCGAGTGAAGTAGTATTTGATACACAATTACTTGAAAGTTAATTAGTACTTTTATTGAACCCTATTTAATTTACTTTCTTTATATTTATATCAATTAGTTAGTCAACCAACATGAAAAAACTCTTAAAAGTGTTGCCAATCTTTATATTGGCATTATTAATCAATTCATGTGCTTCTTATAAAAAACAAACGGATAATTTAGTTGCTAAAACGAATGCTCCAGATGAAGAAATTGCACATTCTTTTTATTTAATTGGCGATGCTGGTAATGCAGCAGACAATTCTAGTTCTAGTGCATTAAAATTATTTGAATCTGAATTGCGAAAAGCTTCATCAAATAGTACAGCTATATTTTTAGGTGATAATATCTATCCAAAAGGATTACCAAAAAAAGGAGATGAAGGTAGAACTAATGCTGAACAACAGCTTAATGCTCAAATTAATGCTGTATCTGATTTTAAAGGGAAGACCATTTTTATTCCAGGAAATCATGATTGGTATAGTAATGGGATAAAAGGCTTAGAACGGCAAGAGAAATATATTGAAGAGAAATTAGGTAAAAATACATTTCTACCAGAAAATGGTTGTCCAATTGAAAAGATCGATATTTCAGATGATCTAGTAATGATTCTAATTGATTCAGAATGGTATATGAGCAATTGGGATAAGCAGCCTACCATAAATGATGATTGTGAAATTAAAACACGCGCCAATTTTTTTGAAGAATATGAAAGCTTAATAAAAAAATCTCGAGGTAAAACTACAATTGTAGCAATTCATCACCCAATGTTTACTAATGGGCCACATGGAGGACAATATTCGTTTACATCTCACTTAACACCATTGCCAGTTTTAGGGACTTTGAAAAACATTATTAGAAAAACAGGAGGAGTTATTACTGTTGATGTTCAAAATAAACTTTACAATGAGTTTAGAAAACGCATCATTACTATTTCTCAAGAAAATGATAAAACAATCTTTGTTTCAGGTCATGAGCATAGTATGCAATATATAGTTCAAGATAATTTACCGCAAATTGTAAGTGGTTCTGGTTCAAAAACCACTGCTACTAGAAATGTTGGAAAAGGTCAGTTCTCTTATGGATCACCTGGCTTCACTAGACTTGATGTATATAAAGATGGTTCAAGCTATGTTCGCTTTTATAGTGCTGAAGATAACGATGTAGCATTTCAAACAAACGTACTGAGTGCCAATAAACAAGAAGAATTGACAACGTATCCTTCAAGTTTTTCTGAAAGTAAAACGGCTTCCGTTTATTCCAAAGAAGAAGTTGATAAGTCAGGACTACACAAATCACTTTGGGGAGAACGTTACAGAAAGTATTATGCCACAGATGTAAATGTTCCTTCAGTTAATTTAGACAATTATCTAGGAGGTCTAACACCAATTAGAAAAGGAGGTGGACACCAATCAAAATCATTAAGACTTAAAGACAAACAAGGGCGTGAATATGTAATGCGTGCAATTAGAAAAAATGCCGTACAATACTTACAGGCCGTAGCCTTTAAGGATCAATATATTAAAGGTCAATTTGATGGTACTTATACAGAAGGTTTGCTTTTGGACGTATTTACAGGTGCACATCCTTATGCTCCTTTTGCAATAGCTACACTATCAAATGCTATTGATGTGTATCATACAAACCCAGTATTATTTTATGTTCCAAAGCAAAATGCATTAGGACATTTTAATAATGAGTTTGGAGATGAATTGTATATGATTGAGGAGCGTACTACTGATGGCCATGGAGATAAAAAAAGTTTTGGAAATTCAAATGAATTAATTAGCACAACGGATTTTTTGAAAGCTCTTAATAAAGATGAAGACATTATTTTAGATGAAGCTTCTTATGTACGAGCTAGATTATTTGATATGCTAATTGGAGATTGGGACAGGCATGAGGATCAATGGCGTTGGGCTAAATTTAAAGAAGGAAATAAAACGGTTTATCGTCCAGTTCCACGTGATCGTGATCAAGCATTTTCTGTTATGTCTGAAGGAGCTCTACTTGGTTTTGCGACTAAAGTTGTGCCTTCGTTACGACTTATGAGATCGTATGACGAAGAATTAAAAAGTACAAAATGGTTTAATTTGGAACCTTACCCATTAGATATGGCCTTAATAAATGAGGCTGATAAACCTGTTTGGGATGCTCAGGTAAAACATATTGTAGATAATATGTCAGATGAAACTATAAATGAAGCATTTTCTCATTTTCCAGACGAAGTAATGGACGAAACAGTTGATGACATAAAACGGAAATTAAAAGGGCGTTTAAAAAATTTACAAGACATTTCTAATCGCTACTATTATCAAATTAACAAATTTGCCGTTATTAAAGGAACTAATAAAGATGATTATTTTGAAATTGAACGTATTAATGATGAAACTAAGGTAACAGCATATAGAATTAAGCAAGGAGTTAAATCTGATATATTTCATCAACGTTCATATTCAAAAAACATTACTAAAGAAATTTGGATTTACGGATTAGATGATGATGATGTTTTTGTGGTTTCAGGTAAGGGTTCAGATCTGATTAAAGTTAGAATTATTGGGGGTCAAAATAATGACACCTATGATATTCGAAATGGGAATAAAATAAAAGTTTACGATTATAAGAAGAAAGAAAATGTATTTGTCACGAATAAAGGTGGTAAAAAATTAACCGATGATTATGAAACGAATGTGTATAATTATAAAAAGCTTAAGAATAGTGAAAATATAATCATTCCAACAATTGGTTCTAATCCAGATGATGGTTTCAAAATTGGATTTTCAAATACATTCAGAGCTTATGGTTTTGAAAGGAATCCTTTCACTTCTGAACATGTAGTTTCTGCAGCGTATTATTTTGCGACCAATGGATTTGATGTTAGTTATTCTGGTGAATTCGCAAATATTATTGGAAGTACTAATCTTACTTTAGATGCTAAATTCACAAGCCCTAATTATGCTAGAAATTTCTTTGGTTATGGAAATGAGTCATTAAATCCAGAAGCAGATGAAGATGATGGAGTTGATGTAGATTTAGATTATAATAGAGTAAAATTAAGAACCCTTAAAATAGCACCTGCATTACAATGGCATGGTCACTTAGGCTCTAAAGTAAAACTAGGGTTATCATATGAGTCCATTGAAATTGAAGGAACTGAAGGACGATTTATAAATACTGTTATTGGAGATAATGTTGAAGTTTCTAATGATTTCATTGGAGCTGAGTTGGCTTATGGCTTTGAGAATAGAGATAATAAAGCCTTTCCTACTTTAGGAATGGAAACAAATATACAAGTAGGATATAAATCAAATATTGATGAGTCAAATGGCTATGGATACATTGTTCCATCTATTGCTTTTGACTATAGATTAACAGCTAATGGTCAACTTGTTTTGGCTACAAAATTAGCAGGACATGTTAATGTTGGTGATGATTTTGAATTTTATCAAGCAGCATCTTTAGGAGCCAATAGTGGTTTACGTGGTTATAGAAATGAACGATTTACAGGTAAAAGTGCTTTTGTTCAAAGCACAGATTTACGCCTTAACCTTAGAAAGGTAAAAACAGGGATTCTTCCATTAAATATTGGTATTTATGGTGGTGTAGATTATGGTCGTGTTTGGATTGATGGCGAAGATTCAGACCGCTGGAACAATTCCATTGGAGGAGGTCTATTTTTTAATGGAGCAGATATGATTATTGGAAACATCTCAGCCTTTAACAGTGATGATGGTTTACGATTAGCTTTTAAACTAGGTTTCGGATTCTAATTAAATATGAGAATAACAGTCGCTTTATTTTTACTATGCAACTGTTTTGCGTTTGCACAAATAAACATTCCTCTTGAAGGTAAAGTAAAAGACTATGTGTTAAATTCAAACACTGGAATTGTTGTTGTAAAGACATCAAGATATTTGTATGGAATTGATCCAAAGACTAATAGCATAAAATGGGAAAGTAAATCGTTGTTAAACGAAGATTTTTCTAATTATTCTGAAATTCCATTCACACCATATATTATTTTTGAAAGGAAACCTTTTATAAATTCAAAAGTGCTTTCAAAAGTAACAGGAGCAAAAGGAGTTTCTAAAACCATTGTTAATTGTTTGGATGGTAAGGTGTTATTTGATTCCGAAAAACAAAACTATAAAGCTGTACTCAATTCATTACTAATCCCAGATTTCAAAGGTGTTCTTGTTAATGGTCTTAAAAAGGAAAATGAATTTGTTATAGGATTGTATAATTATGAAACATCAAATGTAATATGGGAAAATAATATTACAAACAGTAGTTTTTTTAAAGCGTTAAAAGGAGCTTTATTTGATGATGAAAAAATAGAAATTGATGCGCATAAAAATATTTATTGGCTTAATAACAGAGAGCTCCTTAAAATAGATGGTAAAACAGGTAAGCTATTAAAAGAAATTCCAAAGGTTAATAATTTCCTGTTTAATGAAAGCAAAGATGTCATATATATTATATCAAATAAATTAAACGTTGAAAAATTAAATGAAGAATCAAATATTGAAGCATTTGACACAAAGTCTGATAATATGGTTTGGCAAAAACAAACTAAAATAAGAGGTAATGTTTCCCAAGCGGTTATTAATGATGAAAACTTAGTGGTTATAACTTCAAAAGGATTTGATATTATTAATGGGAATAATGGCAAAAAACATTGGGAACAATCTGATCCACTTCCTCTTATTAAGAAAATTATTGCCTTAGATAGTAGTTTTATTGTCGTGCAACAGAATTTTTTAAACAGAGTTAATATTAAAGGAGATAAAATGTGGAAGAACCCTGTTAAAATACTACATTCAGGTGATGCATCTCAAGTTCAAATTAGTAAAGACAACAATTCAATTATATATATTACATCGTCTTTTGTAAATAAAATAAATTTAGACTCAGGCACAAAATTATGGGATCAGGATGTCGTTCTGAATGACGCAGATTTTTTAAGTCGAAATTTAAAATTGGAAGAACAAAGTTTTAAGATTTGGTACGATAAAAAAGCAAATCAATTTCCAGTTTATAGTAAAAACAAACTCTACCTTTTTAGAAGTAGTTTAAATGAAACACCAAAAAGCTTATTTGAATTTAATAGTGGAAGACAAATTCCAAATTTAAGTATTAGTGATCAAGGGTATTTTTTTAGTCTTAATAATAAATTTCAGTTTTTTGATTTAAATGGAGATATCGTTTATAAAAAAGAGTATGCTGCCTTTGAGAATAAATCGATTTTAAAAGATTCTTGGTATTGGTTAAAAAGAGGCTATAATACTTATAATGCTACCACAGGATTCTTTTCCAATCAATTAAAGAGTACTTTTAAAAGTGTACTTGTTTCTCAAAATCTTGCAGGATTTGGCAGTACACTGTCAAGTGTTTATGGCACTTATGAATCATATAAAAATAGTTATCAAGATTTAACCTCATTAAATAGTTTGGGTTTAGGCTCAGATGTTGGGCGTATTTTTGACAGAATTAAAAAGACACAAGCGTATAGTGACACTTTTATTTTAGTGACTCCTTATCCTAGTAGAAAAGTTAATAGCATCGTTGAACTAACGGTGAGCTCTGGAGAAGATAAGGTTGTGAAAAACGTAAAATATGATCAAACTAATTTTATTATAGATCAAATCGAGAAGGTGGTTTATTTTTTTAAAAAGAACGAAGTAAATATTGAAAGAGTTATAAAGAATTAATTCTTTGTGTTATTTTTAGTTTATTATATTTTCTACTTTTTCACAAACTAATAATGCGATTAATACCTCTGGAGATATATTGCTAATTGCAGCAGCAAGCAGTACGTTAATTTTTAAAGACAAAGAGAAGGTCTATACAATTTTTAAAGGGCTTTGCTTTAAATATGGCACTTACACAAGGTTTGAAATTGGTTGTTAATAAAGAACGCCCAGATGAATCAGACTACAATTCTTTTTCTTCAGGTCGCACGTCAACAACATTTCAAAGTGCTGCTTTTATTCAAAAAAGATATGGTTGGGATTATGGTGTTCTAGCTTATTTCTTAGCAAGTTATACAGGTTTTTCAAGAATATATTCCAAAAAGTATTATTTTTTAGATGTTCTTGCTGGAGCTGTAATTGGTGTGGGAAGTACTTACTTGTTTACTACACTCTATCAAAAAGAACATCTCGAACTTACTCTCTCAAATGACGAAAACAGTTATTTACTAGGCTTTAAATATAAATTTTGATTTCTATATTAGTTTATACTAAGAGTATAAAGATTCCCTCCTTTCGAACCAGAACGTTCATCAGTAATATAAAGTGTTGAGTCGTTTTTAAAAAGGACACTTTCTTTTTGTGAGTTATAATTAAAGGGATATTGTTTAATAGATCCTGAGAAAAAATCAGATGAATTAAAATTTGTTATTAACCAAGCAGAGTGTTCAGTCAATATCGCAATTTTATCTTTTTTTTCATTGATATCTACTGAGGTTATCCAGCAACCATAGTCGCTACATGTTGTAAATGATGATACATATTGTGCTTTGTGATGTCCTTTTTCTGCTGGAATTTTATACAAGTTAGTTTTTCCGTAATCGGTTTTAGTTCTACTTTTTGTAAATAAAAATAAACTGTCATTATAATGAAAAAAGGCTTCACTGTCAAAATGCATTTTATTAGCTATAGGTGGGAATTGTTGTTGTTCTGGATAATAAAAAGATATTTGTTCTACACCAATAGCATTAGAAGATTTAAGCGAATCATTCATCACTTTTAAAATCACAAGATTTTTACGTTTGTTGGCATTGTTACCAAAATCACCAATATATAAATTACCGTATTTATCTTTGGTCAAATCTTCCCAATCGTGATTCTTTGATTTTACCTTAACTTGTTTTTTGATGAGTCCTAAGGTGTCTAAACCATATAAAATTGGTTTATTTCCTCCATCATTAATCATCCAAATAAGATCGGAATTGTTAAGTTTTTCAATGCCTGAAGCTTCGTGTAGTGATCTTGGTAAATCTGTAATCACATCTAAATTTCCTGTATTACATCCTAAGAGTAAAACACCAAAAAGAGATAATATTTTCTTCACTAAAATTGATTTAAATAATGCTAAATTTACACAGATATATTTATAAATGAAGTATTACGATGTAATAATTGTTGGAGGAGGAGCTGCAGGATTTTTTGCAGCTATAAATATCGCTGAATTCAATCCAGATTTAAAGATTTGCATTTTAGAACGTGGAAAAGAAGGTTTACAGAAAGTTAAAATTTCAGGAGGAGGACGATGCAATGTCACACATGCTGAATTTATGCCATCCGAACTTGTTTTGAACTATCCAAGAGGAAAAAAGGAATTATTAGGACCTTTTCATCAGTTTATGACTGGTGATACTATCACGTGGTTTGAAAAGCGAGGTATCGAATTGAAAATTGAGGAAGATGGACGAATATTTCCAGTTACAGATTCGTCAAAAACCATAATTGATTGTTTCTTAAATGAAGCAAAAAAGTACAAGGTTGAAGTGTTTTATAATCATTCGGTTAAGTCAATAAATAATAAAGAAAAAATTTGGAAACTTGATACATCTCATGGAGATTTTGAATCTGAAAAATTATTGATAGCAACAGGTAGCAACACAAAAATATGGAAGCTTTTAGAAAAATTTGAACACACAATTTCAAAACCTGTACCATCACTTTTCACCTTCAATATAAAAGATGAACGCATTAAGGATATTCCAGGTGTAGTTGCTTCAAATGTTGAGGTAAAAGTTATTGGAACAAATTTATGGAGTGAAGGTCCTTTGCTAATTACACATGTTGGTATGAGTGCTCCAGCTATTTTAATGTTGTCTGCGTTTGGTGCTTTAGAGCTTGCTAAACGCAACTATAAATTTGAGATAGAAGTTAATTTTATTAAGCAAGCTTTTGAAGATTGTTTAGAAGGGTTAAAAGAGTTAAAACAGGAGCTTAACAAGAAAACAGTATATAAGTTTTCACAATTTGAGTTGCCTAAACGCTTATGGCGAAAATTGGTATTAGCTTCTAATATATCTCAAGACATGCGTTGGTCAGATTTAAGTAAAAAACAACTTGAAAGTTTAGCAATACAATTAACTAAGGCTGTTTTTTATGTAGATGGTAAAAGTAATTTTAAAGAAGAATTTGTTACTGCTGGTGGAATAGATTTAAAAGAAATTAATTTCAAAACATTTGAAAGTAAGTTGCATCGCAATTTGTATTTTGCTGGAGAAGTCATTAACGTTGACGCAGTTACTGGAGGTTTTAATTTTCAAAATGCTTGGACAGGAGCATATATAGCAGCTAAATCAATTTCAGAATGAACACATATATAACCCTTTTAAAGGGTATTAACGTTGGTGGACATAAAAAAGTGCCAATGGTTGAATTACGAGAATTACTTTCAAAATTGGGTTTTAAAAATGTACAAACCTATATTCAAAGTGGAAATGTAATTCTACAATCTACAAAAGATAACCTTCAAGATATTGAAAAGGTAATTAAACAAGCCATTTTAGATCATTTTGGATTTGAAGTATCTGTTCTAGTAAAAACAAAATCTGATTTGAATCATATTTTTGATGAATCACCATTTTTAGAAGAAGAAAAAAAAGCAAGTTATTTTATAATGCTACACGAAACTCCTGCTAAGGAATTGGTAAAAATTGCTTCAGAGAAAGTATACGAAGGTGAAGCGTATGAAATTATTAAAAATTGTATTTATTATTATTCTGCAAAAGGTTTTGGTCAAGCCAAATTCAATGCTAATTTTTTTGAGCGTAAACTAAAAACATTTGCAACAGCAAGAAACTACAACACAATGGTAAAGTTATTATCTTTGTCAGCAGATTTATAAAATACATGACAGAGAACGATTTTATATTGAAAGATTATAATAAAAGCTTTGTAGGAGATAAATACGCCTGGTCTTCACCTAGCAATATTGCTTTAGTAAAATATTGGGGAAAAAAAGAGGATCAAATTCCCTCAAACCCTTCAATAAGTTTTACGTTAGATGCTTGTAAAACAATTACAACTTTACATGTTTCTAGAAAAGAGAGCAAACATGATTTTTCTTTTGATGTGTTTTTAGATGATAAAGTTCAAGAGGACTTCAAACCTAAAGTCGAAATTTTTTTAAAACGAATAGAAGCTTATTTGCCTTTTTTAAAAGATTATCATTTTGTAATTAAAACCAAAAACACATTTCCACACAGTTCTGGAATTGCATCTTCAGCGTCTGGAATGAGTGCCTTGGCTTTATGCCTAATGAGTATGGAGAAAGAATTGAATCCTGAAATGGCTGATGATTATTTCAACCAAAAAGCATCGTTTTTAGCACGATTAGGTTCAGGAAGTGCCTGCAGAAGTATTGAAGGTGATTTAATTGTTTGGGGAAATCATAAAGAGCTTATAGGAAGCTCAGATTTATTTGGGGTGAAATACCCTTTTGAGGTTCATGACAATTTTAAAAATTATCATGATACTATTCTTTTAGTTGATAAAGGAGAAAAGCAAGTAAGTAGTACAATTGGACACAACCTTATGCATAATCATCCTTTTGCTGAACAGCGTTTTTTGCAAGCACATCAAAACCTTTCTAAACTTATAAACGTATTTAAAGAAGGAGATTTAAAATCTTTTATTGAAATTGTTGAAAGCGAAGCATTAACGCTTCATGCTATGATGATGACAAGTATGCCTTATTTTATTTTAATGAAACCTAATACGCTCGAAATAATAAATAGAATTTGGCGTTTTAGGAAAGACTCAGGACTGCATATTTGTTTCACATTAGATGCTGGAGCGAACGTACATATCCTCTATCCAGAACAGGAAGCAAAGAAGGTTTATGAATTCATTAGTACTGAGTTAGTTGCGTATTGCCAAAATGGTCACTATATTTGTGATAGAATTGGATTTGGTGCTAAACAATTACCAATTTAAAATTTTATGAAAGGCCCACTTTTTTACTCGAAAATCTTACTCTTTGGTGAGTATGGAATTATCAAAGATTCCAAAGGGTTATCTATTCCTTATAGTTTTTACAATGGTGCATTAAAGATGGATGAAAATTCGTCTGAAGAAGCGATTAATTCAAATGAAAATTTGAAAGTTTTCATCATGTATTTAGAAACTTTAGAGGAGGAGCTTGTAGTTTTTGATTTGGATGTATTAAAGTCAGATGTAAATTCTGGAATGTACTTTGATTCTTCAATTCCTCAAGGATATGGAGTTGGTAGTAGTGGAGCTTTGGTTGCAGCAATTTATGATAAATACGCACAAGATAAAATTACAGTTTTAGAAAATTTAACACGTGAAAAATTGTTAAAACTTAAAACTATATTCTCTGAAATGGAATCTTTTTTCCATGGAAAATCTTCAGGTTTAGATCCTTTAAATAGCTACTTAAGTATTCCAATTTTAATAAATTCTAAAGATAATATTGAAGCTACTGGAATTCCTTCTCAACAAAGTAATGGTAAAGGAGCTGTGTTTTTATTAGATAGTGGCATTATTGGAGAAACTGCTCCAATGGTAGGAATCTTTATGGAAAACATGAAGCAAGAAGGGTTTCGTAAAATGTTGAAAGATCAGTTCATTAAGCACACAGATGCTTGTGTTGAAGACTTTTTAAAGGGAGATTTAAAATCTTTATTCACTAACACAAAGCAATTATCAAAGGTAGTGCTAAACCATTTTAAACCAATGATTCCTAAACAGTTTCATGAACTTTGGAAAAGTGGAATTGAAACTAACGATTATTATTTGAAACTTTGCGGTTCAGGAGGTGGAGGCTATATATTGGGTTTCACTGAAGATATGGAACGCGCTCAAAAATCACTTTCAGATTATAAGTTAGAAGTCGTTTATAACTTCTAAAATACACATCATGCTTTCTAGACAACACAAACATGTATTGCTAAAATTCTTTAGCTTGTTTTCAGTTGTTCGAGGTTATAATATTTTGGTTATTGTTATTGCTCAATATTTGACATCCATTTATATTTTGGCACATGATAAACCTTTAAAACAAGTGGTTTTTGATTTGAATTTACTAATGCTAGTATTAGCTTCAGCCGCCACAATAGCTGGAGGTTATATTATTAATAATTTTTACGATTCTGAAAAAGATTTAATTAATCGTCCAGAAAAATCAATGTTGGATAGATTAGTTAGTCAAAACACAAAATTGGTATTCTATTTTATACTAAACTTTATTTCAGTAATAATGGCAAGTTATGTGTCTTTTAAGGCAGTAATTTTCTTTTCGGTTTACATTTTTGGAATTTGGTTTTATTCGCATAAACTTAAAAAACTTCCTATTGTTGGGAATATAACATCAGCCATATTAACTATTATACCATTTTTCGCAGTGTTCATTTATTATAAGAATTTTGAAACTGTCATTTTTGTTCATGCTGTGTTTTTGTTTTTAATATTAGCAATGCGAGAATTAACAAAAGACCTGGAAAATATTAAAGGAGATTTGGCATTAGATTATAAAACCATACCAATTGTATATGGCGAAAAAACATCTAAACTAATGTTGTCCATCTTCGCATTTCTAACGCTAATTCCAGCTTACTTATTAATATTTAGGTATAACATAGGTAAGATGGATTACTTTTTTTATTTAAGCATACTTCTTTTGGTTGTATTTATGTTCTTGTTAAAAAAATCAAAGGCGAAATCACAATATCTAGTACTTCACAACATCTTAAAATTTATTATTGTTGCTGGAGTTTTTAGTATTGTACTAATTGATGTAGATTTACTTTTAAACCGTATTTTATAATGGAACATACTTTAAAAATAGCCATGGCGCAAATTGCTCCTGTTTGGTTAAATAAGCAAGAAACTATAAAAAAAGTTGAGCAATCTATAGTGGAAGCCAGTAAAGATCAATGTGAACTCATTGTGTTTGGTGAAGGTTTAATTCCTGGTTACCCATTTTGGTTAGCATTAACTGGAGGAGCAGAATGGGATAAAAAGATAAACAAAGAATTACATGCGCATTATGTTTCTAATTCAATAACTATAGAAAATGGCGATTTAGATACTATATGCCAATTGGCTAAAACACATAATATGGCAGTATATTTGGGTGTTATTGAACGACCATTAGATCGTGGAGGACACAGTGTTTATGCATCCTTAGTATATATAAATCAAGATGGTGAAATAAAATCAGTGCATAGGAAACTGCAGCCAACGTATGATGAACGTTTAACGTGGTCACCTGGAGATGGAAATGGTTTACAAGTACATGCATTAAAACAATTTACTGTTGGAGGTTTGAATTGTTGGGAAAACTGGATGCCTTTACCACGAACTGCGTTATATGGCTTAGGAGAAAATTTGCATATTGCTGTGTGGCCAGGAAGTGATCATAATACTAAAGATATTACACGATTTATAGCAAGAGAATCGCGTTCTTTTGTGGTTTCTGTATCAAGTTTAATGCATAAAGAAGACTTCCCAGAAAACACACCTCATTTTGATGAAATCATTAAAAAAGCTCCAGATAACTTAGCAAATGGAGGAAGTTGTATTGCTGGACCAAATGGTGAGTGGATTGTTGAACCAGTTATAAATAAAGAAGGATTAATCATTCAAACTATCGATTTTAATCGTGTGTATGAAGAGCGTCAAAATTTTGATCCTGTTGGGCATTATTCACGTCCAGATGTTACTAAACTCAGTGTCAATAGAGAACGCCAATCTACTGTAGAATATAATAGTTAATGTAAACTATTGTCTTACCTTTGCAAAAATTTTATAGTCATGGCTAAGCAGAGAGAGAACAAGAGTAAAGGAAAAACTACACCTAAAAAAGATCATTTTAAAGGTGGAAAAAGTTATGCCAAAGGAAATACTTCTGTAAAGGCAAACACTCCTGCAAAATCAAGCACTCCAAAAAAGGCATCTAATCCAAACGAGATGCGATTGAATAAATACATTGCCAATTCTGGTATATGTTCGCGTCGCGATGCAGATATGCATATTAGTATTGGTGGTGTTACTGTAAATGGTAAGATAGTAACAGAAATGGGTTATAAGGTTAAGCTTGATGATGAAGTTCGTTTTGATGGAGCTAGAATTTCTCCAGAAAAGAAAGCATATGTTTTACTTAATAAGCCAAAAGGATTTGCCACAACTACTAGTGAAGGAAAAGGAAGAACAGTTATGGATTTGGTTGCAAACGCAACTAATTCAAGAATAAAACCAATAGGGCGTTTAGGGAGAAACTCAATGGGCTTATTATTGTTTACTAATGATGAGGCTATTCATGCAAAGTTCACCAATTCAAAGCATGGTGTAACACGGTTGTTTCAAGTTGAGTTGGATAAGAATCTGAAATATGAAGATTTAAAAGAAATAAAAGAAGGCTTTAAAATAGCAGGAAAAGCAGTTACTGTTGAAGATATTAGCTATATTAATGGTGCACCAAAAAAAGAAATTGGATTAAAAATAAAAAATACAGGAAACACAATTATTCGTACCATTTTTGAACACTTTAAATACGACATCATTAAGTTAGATTGTGTAATGATTGCTGAACTTACCAAAAAAGATATACCACGTGGTCATTGGAAACATTTAACCGAACTAGAGGTTAATACTTTAAAAATGCTATAATTTATTTGAGTTTCGTTTAACGTGTTTGTGTATGATTTCGTTGCGTGTGTAAGCAACTAATTTAGCAAATAAAAACCGAATAGAAAGTCCGCGAGGACTTTCGTAAGTAGGCCATAACTAGCAATGAATTATACATGTTGTTGTAGCTCGTTTTACTTATTCAAATTTTCGACTTCTAATAAGAGGCTATCTAATTTTTCTCTGTCAAGCCATTGTCCTTTAATCATTACTCCAGATATAGTTCTAGTATTGCTAATATTTTCTAAAGGATTTTTATCTAATAAAACTAAATCGGCTAATTTTCCTTCAGATACAGTTCCACTTTGGGAAATTGTATTTAAATAACGAGCTGGAATTACGGTAGCTGTTTTAAGTGTTTCGTAGTTTGAAAGCCCTGAACTGCGCATTAGTTCTAATTCATGATGAAGAGAAAATCCTGGGAGAAATAAACCATATGTATCGCTTCCAGCCATTAATGGTACTCCTTGTTTATGTAATAGTAATGTAAATTTCTTTTGCCATTCTAATTCCTTTTCTAGTCTAATTAATGATTCTTTATCAGTAAACCATGAATTTTTTCTATAATTAATTTTGTCTGACCTCCAATAATCCGAATAATGTTTTGGAAGATATTTGATGTTCTTGTCATTATTCAATAGTTCTGATTTATCCTTATCAGCATATTTACTTATCATTTCAAATATTCCAAGAGTTGGTGATACATAAACACCACTTGTCTTAATTTCTTTTGCAGCTCGATTAAGATAACTAATAGATGTACGTTCTTCTTTTGAAAAGATATTCATAAACTCTTCAACATGAGCAATAGATTTAATTCTTAAAGAAAATTCTAAAGGTAGTTCTCTTTGTCCGTGACCAACGATTTCAATATATTCCTTATTTGCTGTTTCTAATAGTTTTAAATAAATGTCTTTTGGGAGGTTATCGGCAATTTTTAAGTAATCATAACCTCTTTTTTTATGATATTGTACAATTACATCAACAGAATCAATATGCTTAAAATCAATTCTTTTTAGATAAGGTCCAGTTGTGTAGTAATGAGGAGATAAAATAACATTAGTTTTAGCAAGGTTTCTTATTTTTATATGATCCTGACCATTATATTCTGCCATATTTCTTGCAGAAGTGATTCCGTTAGCAATTAAGAGTTTGAACTCATTTTCAATATTATTTTGTAGATGAAAATGCGTTTCTACTAAACCAGGAATTAAATACTTACCTGATGCTTCTATTGTAACATCAATATGATTGGTTATCGTTTTAGTTACTGGTTCAATTTTTAATATTTTACTATTTGATATAATTACTCTTTGATTAGTAATTATGGTATCGACGTTCATAGGTATTACATTCACATTCTCAAACGAAATTTTTTGAGTTTGAGCCATGATCACAGAACATAACATTAGAGTAAATAACAATAGATAATTCTTTAGTGTTCGCATTTTTTTTGATTTATAAGTTTTATGCAAACCTACTGCTCATAGTAGTTTTAGTAGTTCGAAATTAAATACACTTGAGAAAATAGAACCTATTTGTTTTTATATTCCTTTGGAGTTAGTCCAGTTTCTTTTTTAAAATTTGTGTAGAATGATGTTTTAGAGTTAAATCCACATTCCAGACCAATGGAAAGCAAACTATATTTATCAAAATTTGAATCTTTAAGCATTAGTTTCACATCCTTTATGCGATGTGAATTAATGTAGTCTGAAAAGTTAACAGAAGTATTTTCTTTAATAATTTGAGATAGGTAGCTGTTGCTTATTTCTAATTGTTCAGCAACACTATCTCTGCTTAGATTTGGATTATGATGTATTTTATCTTTTTCAATTAAAAACACTAATTTATTAAAATGAGAACTTTTAGAATTTACAGAATTGATTGGTTTCTTTTTTTCTCTTTTAGTAATTTCTCTAATTTCATATTGTTCATTCGACAATTTAAATTGATACATACCTTTATAGGTTAACCAATAAATAAAAATTGAGCTAAATGTCCATAAATAAGTTAGTGGTAATTTCTCTAAAAAGATAAATCGATAAGATTCTAATACAATACCAAATAGTATAATTAACGAAAGAAAAGCCAAAAGATATTTTAACCATTTTTTGCTTAAACTGTTCTTTTTAACTAGAGTATATTTATAGGAGAGGACAATCATGTAAATAGGAAAAATAATTGATAGTAAGCTAATTGTTTTATAAAAAGCAGGTGTATAGTTTAAAACAATATCTGGAAGATTATACAATTGAAAAGTTGTACTTAAAGACAAAAAGATATTAATTATGCTTAATACAACAAAAGGCAAATAGAAAATTTTTAGACGTTGTGTTACATCTGATGTGTTATTTGAGGCTTTATAAAAGAAGATAAATAGTGTTGTTGGATATAAGAATTGCCATAGAAATAAATCTAGGAAGCTAATTAATATTGGATTGGAACCAATATCCCAAAACCAATTATTAATACCAACAATAGCAATAATTAATAAGGTAAACCCTAAATACTTATTGTTTTTACTTCTAAAAAATTTGGAAAATAGAATCACCAAGCTTAGTACTAAACAATGAAGTGTAGCTACAAGAGAGACTGTTTCTAAAAACGAAATATTGATTGATGTCAAAGTTTGGATTATAGTTTATTAGTTTTCAATAATGAGCTACAACTTTAGGTGTATGAAATCGTTTGAATGTTTTATACACGACGTTAAACGAAGTTCGTTAATTTTTCTGACAAAGTCAAGTTAGTAGTTTTTACAAACACTTATTAATTAATGATTAACCTAATTCATTCACAGCTCTTTCAGCCATGTCAATTGCTGCTTTGGCATCAGCTTCAGAAGCAGAATCGCAATTTGCAATGGTGATTCTTCCAAATGGTTGACGTCCTTTTATAACAGAGTCATCTGGACCTCCAACAGTGTAACCATGTGCCCATCTATTAACAGAAATACTCTCAACATTTTTATCAAAATCAAATAAACTTCTTGGGAGCATTCCATTTAGGTGCTTTCTTATTTCTTCTTCATAATCTTTGAATTGAAGGCTTAACATTTTGTAACGCGCCTCTTTATATTGTTCTAATTTTGGTGAACCGATAGTTTCTCCATATGGACAACTTATCATCTGAATAACACAAGGATCATCAGGAGTTTTGGTGAATTCATAGCCACCAATGCTTACCGGAAAATCCATAAAAACTGCTTGATGCATGTTTCCAGGCGACATTGCTAGTCCAATTTCCATCTCTTTGAAAGCTTTCCAGTTTTTTAGTCCAACAGTGGTGTATTGCAAAGGACATTTTGTTTGAAGCCTTAATGCAGCTGCCTGTTCTTCAGGTAGACCTGTGACAATATAGGGGATCATCATATTATAACATGCCATTACCACATTGTTACTCTTTACTTGATAAGATTTATTGTCATTGATGTAATTTACTAGAACTGTATTAGCCTCTTTTGGATTACCATCATGTTTTACATTAACAACAGTACTGTTTAATCTGATACGAACAGTATTTCGTGACCTGTCTAACTCGGCATACTTAAATTTAGATAACACTAATTCTTCAGCATTGTTACCTTTTGCTATAGTCGGTATCATGTGCTTCACGATTGCTCTTGCAACACTAGCATTACCATCTGGAAAATGATAAATGTATGGAGTTTCTTCGTCGTAAACTGCTTTAGGTGAAAAACCTAATGCACCACAACTTTTAGCTCCAGCTATACTCATCACATCTGTTCCTGAACTTGCCCAATCTAAGCCTGAATGTCTGGCCATTCTTAATACTCCAAGATCATCAACTCCTAAGGTGTTTTTTAAATAATCAAAGTATGAGGTGTTACGTATGTATTCTTGCAATTTTTCTTTAGGAACATCGATAGCATGCAAACCACCATTTAGAACTCTTAACAATTGTTCTTTGCCTTTCTCACTGAGTGGAGCTTGCTGAGCAGCTTCCACATTAGAAATCTTTCCACTCATTATTATCCCTTCAATATAATTAGGGTAATTACAATAAGGATGTTTAACCACTTTGTTCTCACCAAATACGTCTTTGTTGAAATACGTAACAGCTCCTAGATTGTGTCTCTTGTAAAAATCTTTATCATAGGCTCCATTATCAAATCGTTTGGTATCTACACCAATATCTTTGAAAAGGGCCTTTACAGCTTTACTTGCATGTTTTGGTTCTACGATAGATTGCGAACCACCATGACCTAATCTTAATTTGCCTTCAACTGTATGTTCATTTCGTTTAGCATGTCCTCCAAAATCATCATGATTGTCAAGAATAAGTACCTTTTTATCTTTCCCATACTTTTGTTGGTAGAAATAAGCAGCTGAGAGTCCGCTAATTCCTCCTCCAACAACAATTAAGTCATAAGACTCTTCTAATTTGACAGTTGATCCCCAATTTGATTTTCCTGTCCATGCTTTTGCATGCGAGTGAGAGTTAGATCCAGGATGACTTCCTCTAAGTCCAGTTAATGAAGGAGGATAATACAATGGATCAAGTATTTCTAATACAGCATCATTTTTACACCCAAATGGCAGCATAGTAGCTCCAGCTGCCATCAATGTCCTATTAATAAAATTTCTTCTGGTTATTTTGCTCAATAGTTTATGGATTAGTGTTCTCTCTGTTAACTAATGTTTTGATTTAGTTTTTTAAAGAAACTAAATCGACTAGTAAACGAAGTTAATTGTTTTTTTCTGTAAAATCAAGAGATAGAGAATTCTGTTCCTTTATGAATATTTCCCAAATAAAGACACCATAAACAATAAGGTATTCCAATCCAATAATCCATAAATTCTCGACTTTATCGGCTTTTCCTATTTGTAAATAAGCCAGATAACTAAGTATAATTACAAAACTCCATACTAGTGGGAATTTGTAGTTAGTAAATACAGATAAAATAAGCAATGTTGCTATGTACCAAGGATGTACTGTGGTTGCTGTGAAAAAGTAAAATGATAAACATAAGAGCATGGCTGTAATAAGTTGTGGTAGTGATGTATTTTTTCTGAAGAAACTCATTCCAATCACAAAACCGAAAACTAATAAAGCTGTAGATACTCCAATAATAGCTATTTCATTATAGCCTCTAAATAAGTATCCTACTTCTCTAGCTATGTAATAGATACTGCCATTGAACTCAAAGTTATGAAACCATAAACCAACGGTTTCAGCATAATTTGTTAGAAATTGCGATGAGTAAAACGGTAAAAATAAAAGTAGTGTGACAAGGCCAACGAGTGTATAAAACCCAAGGCTCCTTTTCCATCCTAGCTTTTGATATAATAATGGCAGGAAAAGTAACGGAATTAACTTAATTGAAACTGAACAAGCAAATACAATAGCAGCAAGTTTCCATTTTCCAGAATGTAATAAATACAAGCTCCAAACTAAAAAGAATATCATCACACCTTCAAAGTGTAAATTCCCTGTAAGCTCAATAATAATAAACGGATTTAAAATGTACCAAAAGATATTATAAGCAGGAAGCTTTAATTTGGTTAGTAGTTTCTGACCAAAGTGAAGTGTTCCAAAATCAGCAGCAATAATGATGAGTCTAAGTCCAATAACTGAACTTAAAATACTTTGCCCTGAAAACAAATTAGCAATGATAAAACACAGTTGATTTAATGGAGGGTAATTAGTGTAATGTTTAGCACTTAATTCTCCCATGCCCTGATATAATTCTTCAGCTTGTGCAACTGGGAATTCACCATTTGTAATGAACGATTCAGGAGTATAGAGATAAGGATTAAAGCCTTCTAAAATCATCTGACCATCCCAAATGAAGCGATGAAAATCTTGTGATAAATTTGGTATAGCAAGTATAAAAATTGCTCGAAACCCAAAAGCAATCCAAGTTAATATTTTTATATCATGCTTATAAAGCTGAACAATTTTATAGAATAAGAAGAATAATGCTGTATATAAGCAAATCAGTTTTACATAATCTGTTCGATGTAAGTCATAGGCAAAACTCCAATAAAATAACAGGCTTGTTAAAGCAAGAAGCAATGGCGTTTTGTACAACTTAAAAAATGATGTCGTAAATGGCATGAATCAAAGGTACTACTATAATAAATTTTTTCAGAAGCAATTTTAAAGGTTATTGATTTAAATATTAAAAAGTATCTTAGTTAATTCTATTTCATAATAAAAAAAAAGATAAAATGAAAAATAGCGTATTACTTTTAGTTTTTGCTTTTGTATTCTTTGGATGCAAGGAAAATAATTCAAATGGAGAAGAACTTAAAGCAAAATCAATTGATACCGTTTTTGATGAGTATTACAAGTTTAAGGATCGTATAAACCCAATTGAAGCGACTAAAGGCGGTAATTATGAATACAATGATTATATAGCTAATTATATAGCTGACGACTATCAAAAAGATTTAAAAGAGCAATATACATATTTTCTAAATCTTTTAAATGACATGGATCAATCACAACTGTCTGAAGCTGATCTTTTGAGTATGAAAGTGATGCAATGGGATTGTGAGGTAAAGTTGGAAGGCTTAAATAATAAGATTGTAACTATGGCATCTCCAATTTACAATTTACCGAGTTTTGAATTGATGCCAATGTTTCAAATACAGTCGTTGCATTTGTATGTCGCTCAATTAGGAGCAGGAGGAAGTGTTCAGCCTTTTGCTACGGTTGAAGATTATGACAATTGGTTGAAAAGAGTTGATGACTATCTTAATTTTCTGGATACTTCTATTTTAATGATGAGAGAAGGTATGTCTAAAGACATTGTCTTGCCTACTGTTCTTACAAAAAAGATGATTCCTCAGTTAGATGAATTTATATCAAATTCAATTAATGAGCATTTATTCTATAAACCAATATTGGCAATGTCTAATGACATTAACGAGGAAGAACGTAATCGAATTTCTACTGATTACATCAATATGATTACAAATAAATTGAAACCAAAATACACTGAACTTAAGGCGTTTTTGGTTAATGAATATTTACCAGTTTGTAGAGAAACATCAGGTATTGGAGTCTTGCTAAATGGTAAAGAAACCTATAATTATCTTATAAAGTTACACACCACAACTAACATGACAGCTGATGAGATTCATGAACTGGGTAAAAGTGAAGTCACTCGTATTTTAGTTGAAATGGAAGGTGTGAAAAATGAAATTGGTTTTGATGGAGATATCAAATCATTTTTCGATTTTATACGTAATAGTCCGGAGCAAATGCCTTTTACAGATCCACAACAAGTCATTGATAATTTTAATAGTATAAAGGAACGAATTAATAAAAATTTAAGTCAGGTTTTTGATTTAAAGCCAAAGGCAGATTTTGTTGTAAAACGTACAGAAGCATTCCGTGAAGCATCTGCTAGTGCAGAGTATGTGCCAGGAACTAAAGATGCCTCACGAGCGGGAATTTTTTATATCCCAATTCCAGATGTTGAAAAATACAACAAGTTTTCTGCGGAAGCATTATTTCTGCATGAAGCCATTCCTGGCCATCATTATCAATTATCATTACAGCAAGAGAATGCAGAATTACCAGAATTTTTGCATCCTGAAAGCTTAGGAGTTTTTGTTGAAGGTTGGGCATTATATGCTGAATCTTTAGGTAAAGAACTTGGTATTTATGAAGATCCAATTCAATATTTTGGAATGCTAAGTATGGAAATGCATCGTGCCATACGTTTGGTGGTTGACACTGGAATACATAGCAAAGGATGGACACGAGAACAAGCTATTCAATATTCATTAGACAATGAAGCAGAATCTGAAGAATCTGTGATTGCTGAAATTGAACGTTATATGGCAACTCCAGGACAAGCATTATCATATAAATTAGGGCAATTAAAAATTAGAGAATTAAGAACAAAAGCAGAAAGTAAACTTGGAGATAAATTTAGTGTTACAGAATTTCATAATCAAGTGCTCAATTCTGGAAGTTTACCTTTAGTTTTGTTGGAAGAAAAAATTGATAATTGGATACAAACGCAAAATTAAATTGTAAGCTAAACTTTTGAGGTCAGCGATTAAAAAATATATAGCCAAACCCAAGAAATAGCATTAAGTGAAATGGACTTAAACCTAATTGATCAAATTTCGTTGCTACTTATTTTTACGTCTTTGTTTTTAGCAATTTTTGTCTTTACTGTAAAAACTAAGAATAAACTGAGCAATACTCTAATTGCAACTTTTTTGGTTTTAAACTCTTTAGATGCTGGAAATGGATTTATTGATTTTTATGTATTTCCAAATTATCCTGGAATGGGGATGCTCCTGAGTTCTTCAATATTTTTAATTCCACCATTTCTGTATCTTTATATTCTTTCAGTAATCTATTCCGATTTTAAATTTCAGAAAAAGCATCTATTGCATTTTTTACCATTTTTGATAGTTTCACTTCTTTTAATTCCAAGATATTATTTAGTCAGTTTAGAAGAAAAGCATGTGTTTTTGGAAGGAGGCGTGTTAAACGGAAAATGGGAAATAAAAATGTCTTTTATATTAGCACATATACAGTTATTAGCCTACTTATTAATAAGTTTTTTTGCTGTTAAAAAATACAAACAATTACTCTTAGAAAATTATTCAAATGCTAGTTTGTTTAATTACTCATGGCTTTTTTCGTTAATGACAATTTTTGCTTTGAGTGGATTGATAGTTATCCTTAAAAATGGATTAAGATTTCTTAATCTTGATGAAATCTTTTACTATGCTCAAGTAGTTACTTCATTAATAGCATTAGTGTTTATTATTTGGCTTGTATTAAAAGCACTTCAATTGCCTGAATTGTTTAGAGGGATAGATTCTAAATTGCAATTAGTAAAGCAAGAAAACTCAAGATTGATTGAAATGAATTTTAATTCTCTTGAAGTTGATGAGAATATTCAAAAATTAAAGCAATTCATGAATGATTATGAACCATTTTTAGATGCATCCATTTCGATTTTCAGTTTATCAGAACGACTTAAATTGAGTGAAAAAGAACTATCACTATTAATTAATCGTGACCTTAAGACACATTTTTTTGATTTTATTAATTCGTATCGTATAAATAAGGCCATGGAAATATTAGAAGATATTTCAATGAAAAACCTTAACATTTCGGAAATAATGTATGATGTAGGGTTTAATTCAAAATCTTCTTTTTTTACAGCTTTTAAAAAGCAAACAAGAACAACACCTACTCAATATCGAAAACGTTTTCTCAAAAACGGCAATTAGCTAAAAATAAAACTTTAGTTAAAATCAGTACTAATTCAATTCAAATTATTTAGTTCGACTTTTTTTAGTCGTACCAAATGCTTAGAAAATATTTAAATCTTTGCTCAAGAAATAATAATGAAGATTAATTAAAAAAATGAAAAAATTAATTTTAACATGCTGTTTTCCAATTACAATTTTTAGTCAGATTGATAGCAATCGAATCAATCAGTATCTTGATAGTGTTATGCAGTCACGCAATATTCCTGGATTATCCATAGCTGTTATAAAGGAAAAAAAAGTTGTATTTGAATCTGAAAAAGGATTATCCAATGTTGAGCTTAACGCAAAAGTTACTAAGTCAAGTGTTTTTGAATTGGCATCTTTAACAAAACCGTTCACAGGAGTTGCGATACTCAAACTTGTCTCTCAGGGTAAGGTTAACTTAGATCATTCTATTAGCAAATACATTGATAGTATTCCTAATCAATGGAATACAATTACAATTAAAAATTTATTGAACCACACATCAGGATTACCAGAACAAGTAGTTCTTTCTCATGGTTTTTCACCTGTTATGGACGTTAGTACCAAAGAACAGTTTGAATTAATTAAAGAAAAGGCATTAGAATTTATTCCTAATGATAAAGGCTTATATTCAGACCCTGGCTATTTTTTGCTAGGAATGATAATAGAAAAAGTTTCCAATAAAACGTATGCGCAATTTATGCAATCCGAAATTTTTGAGCCTATTGGAATGCTTCAAACACAAATTCAGGACAAGTGGAAAATTATTAGTAATAGAGTTTCAGCTTATGGTTACAATCGTGGGATGCTCATAAATGGAAGACGAGACTATCAACATGAGTTGCCATCTCATTATGGTGTTTTATCAACAATTGCCGATTTAATTAAATGGGATAATGCGCTTAGAGATTATAAAATAATCAATAAAAAATTACTTGACGAATCTTTTAAACCAAGCTTAATAAGTAATGGAGATAAGAATGAAATTTGGGGAAGTAATTATGGCTATGGTTGGATGCTAGGTGAGTTAAAAGGAAGGCTGTATGCTGAACATGGAGGTTTTAGTGGAACTCATCTGATTCATTTTATAGACAAGGATTTAACAGTAATTGTTTTGACTAATTTAGATTTAAGATCAAAAAGTAATCCTAGAGGAATTGCTCATTATATAGCTGGTTTTTTTCTTGAAGAATCAGATTAATTTAAAAAAACTAAGCTTTAGAAGTTAACGATTTAAAAAACACGTAGCCAAACCCAAGAAATAACATCAAATGAAAGGGAAATAATCCAAAGTCGCCACCTTGGTCACCAACTACAAAAGCACTATACATGCCAAAGGCAAAATAGAGCATAAGTATGCCTTCAAAAATAACGTTTAAAGAAATGTTTTTCTTCAAATATTTATTGCCTTTCCAGCTATCTTTTAGTGAATTTATATTGAACTTAGGTGTGCGTATAAAATCACTCCGTTTTCCTAAATGCCCTTCAATAACTGCAATAGAATTGTGTAGTGAAAAACCCATTGCTATGGAGAAAAAGGTAATAAACATAACCATATATTGAACAAACCCTTTTAAAGTATTTCCATATGTTTTTTTGAATATAAACCAATAACATATAAAAAATATGATTGAACTAATAACAAAAAAGCTCATCACATAAAAGTACATTTTAAGATGCGCATATTCGTTTTTAATATAAAGCATTGGTATACTTAAAACAGATACAATAAGTATATTTAAAAACATGGTGCTATTCAATAAATGTAATAATCCATGCATTTTAGTTTTTGCTGAAATATTCTGATTTTTCAGCACTTTCCACATCATTTTCCTGAAGTTTTCCGCGCCACCTTTATTCCATCTAAATTGTTGTGAACGAGCTGCACTAATAACAACTGGTAACTCTGCAGGAGTTTCAACGTCTTCTAAGTATTTGAATTTCCAGTTTTTAAGCTGTGCTCTATAACTTAAATCTAAATCTTCAGTAAGTGTGTCACCTTCCCAATTACCAGCATCTAGTATGCATGCTTTTCGCCAAACACCAGCTGTGCCATTAAAATTTATAAAATGTCCTTTGCTATTTCGTCCAACTTGTTCTAAAGAAAAATGGGCATCGAGTGCAAACGCTTGTATTTTTGTAAGAATTGAATAATTCCGATTAATATGTCCCCAACGTGTTTGAACAACACCAATTTCAGAATCTTTAAAAAATGGAATCGTTCGTTTTAACCAATCATAGCTTGGTAAAAAATCGGCATCAAAAATAACTATAAATTCACCATTAGCAGTTTTTAAACCTTCTTTTAGTGCTCCAGCTTTAAAGCCTTTTCGGTCATTACGAAGCACATGTTTGATATTTAGTCCTGAAGTTTTTAATTTTTTAATATGTTCAGATGTTAGTCCTAAGGATTCATCAGTTGAATCATCTAAAACCTGAATTTCTAATTTATCTTTTGGGTAGTCAATTTTTGCAATATTTTCCAGTAGACGTTCCATAACATACATTTCGTTATAGACTGGGAGTTGGATTGTTACCAACGGAATTTCATCAGGATTAGAAAAATCAAATTTAGGTGAATTATCGTGTTTTTTTTGAGCAGATAAGTAGTTAAAAAGCAAGTTCAGCTGCGCCAAAGCATACATAAAAATAAGTATGAGTGCTGTGGAATAAATAACAATGATTATTGTTTCTAAAATCATTTCATATGCTGATATTTACTGTTTTTTAATGGTCATATGTAATTCACCATTAAAGTTTATAATAGCAGTAAGAGTGTGTTTTTGGCTCATTTCTTAAAGCTGTATTTAAAAATCCAAGCTAAAATTTTTACTCCTGCAAATATAGCTCCTTTAATAGTTCCAGAAACTTTGGATATTCCAATTCTGTTTCTGTAGTTAACAGGAATTTCAACGTAACTATATTTTCTTTTTAATGCTTTTAATTGCATTTCAACTGTCCAGCCATAAGTCTTATCTTCCATATTTAAAGCTATGAGTTTGTCATACTTAATTGCTCTAAAAGGTCCTAAATCTGTAAACTTAGAACTAAACATAATACGCATTAAACTTGTAGCTAACCAATTGCCAAATATTTGTGGCATTGTCATTGAACCTTGTTCTCTAAGTCGTTTAACTCGAGCACCAATTACAAAATCAATATCTTTTTTAATAATAGGTTCAATAATTTTGATCAATTCCTCAGGATAATCACTATAATCACCATCTAAAAACACAATAATATCTGGTTTCTCAGATTGATTTCTAACATAATCCATTCCTTTTAAACACGCATAACCATATCCTTTTCGTGACTCTTTTAAAACTGTTGCTCCAGCTTCTTTAGCATTTTGCTCAGTATTATCTGTTGAATTATTACTTACAACAATAACTTCATCAACTATTTCAGGGATGTCCTTAATAACAAGAGCAATAGAATCTGCTTCATTGTATGCTGGAATGATGGCTTTTATAATTGGCATTTAGTGTTTACTTTCAAGTTGCAAAAATACAACAGTTTTATGGTTATTTTCGGTTTACTAAATCCATTAAGTTCACATCATTCCCTAATAAAATTTCGGTTGGATTTATTCGCCCTTTTTCTGGTCCATTTTCTAGTTTTAAAACACCTCTAGGACAAACAGCTGAGCAAATACCACAACCAACACAACTTGATCTAACTATGTTTTCGCCTTTTTGTGCATACGCTCTTACGTCAATACCTTGTTCGCAATATGTTGAGCAATTACCACACGAAATACATTGGCCTCCATTAGTTGTGATTCTAAATCGAGATTTAAAACGTTGTACAATTCCTAAGTATGCAGCTAAAGGGCAACCAAATCGGCACCAAACTCGATTTCCAAAAATAGGATAGAAGCCAGTACCAATAACACCAGCAAAAATAGAACCAATTAAAAAGCCATATATATCTTGAATGGTTTGGGTTTTAATTCCTAGGACACCTTCAGCTCCTGAAAAATAGGCGTAAAGTGTAAAACCAGTCATAATGATTGCAAATACCAAAACACCATGAACTATCCATCGTTCAAATTTCCATGCCTTTAATGATTTGTCAGATAATTGTCTATATGGATCACCTAAAGTTTCAGCAAGACCACCACAACCACAAACCCAAGAGCAATACCAGCGTTTACCAAAGAAATAGACCATTACAGGAACAATGACAAGTGTTAGTACAATTCCCCAAATTAGTATGAATAAACCTAATCCTCCGGTTGCTATGAGTTGATCTAAATTCCAACTAAAAAAGAAGTCGTAATCTAATGGGAAAGCATTTTTAAAGTCATACCAAGGCTTTTCAAAACGAACCAAAATTTCAGGGATTAAAAAAGCAAACACTATTTGAAAAAACAAAACAGAAGTAGTTCGTAAAATTTGATATTTATTGTGACGATACTTAATGTACATTCTTACAGCCATAACAGTCATAACAGTACAGTATAAAAACCCATACAAAAACCACTGACTTGCTAGATTTCCACTCAAACTTTCACTTATTGGATCTACTACATATGTCCAATTGACAATATAATCAGGTCGAAAATAAAGTAATAAATAAAAGGTTACTAAGAAGATAAATGCAAACCACCCAATCCAGCCTCTATTGGTTGATGCATTAAACCAAATGCCATTATTTTTAATTCCAGGACGACCTAAAGTAATCACATTAGGTATGATATACATAAGTGCACCAAGGATGCCAAGACCAAAAGTTAACCACCAAGAAAGGCCTTTGTTTTCTTTCACAAAACCACTTCCAGATTTTTTGGCAATTTCATAAACGAAACTATGTGGTTTGTCCCAAATGACTTTGTCCCATTCACTATTTTGCTTATGAGTTTCATTTGCCGATTCTAAACTAGAAGTTATGCTTAATGAAAAAGAAAATGGGGTAGAAAATTCTTTACCTACAATATTAGTTTTAATGTCATTAATAAAAAGCTCACTTTTTAAGCCTTTATTGCTAATGACTTCATTAAGAATTTTAGGAGTTACTTCATATTTTCCAAAGAAAATCAGTGAAGCAAATATTCCAAGACCAACTAAAAACAAAGCAAGTCCTATATTTTGAATGTTTTTCATATTAGTTAGTTTGAAAGATTCGTTTCCAGCTCTTCTTTTTTAATTGAATGTTTGTGTTATTCTCCATATTAAATTTTGCAACAATTTCCTTTTCATGAAGTTTATAAAATTCAGGATCAAAATTGGCGTCCGCTAAATGTTCTATAACATGTTCTACAGTTTGCTTTTCATTTAGTGCGTTATCAAAAAATTCATGACGCATTCGTATTCCAAAAGTATTTATTCCGATAAATTCGTGAGTGCTTTTGTCATAATTTATATGAATACATTTATTACCATTTTCATGCTCCCAATAAAAACGAGTTTCATTGTCTTTAGGTTGTGCCCAAACCCATCCATAGGTTTGGTATTCTATATCAAAAAACTTTGCGGAATTAAACCAATGTCCTGGTTTATATTCTATTCTGTTTCCACAAATAGTTTGTGCTAATGTTTCTCCCATCATACGTCCTGTATACCAAACGGCTTCAATAGGTCTTCGATGATCAATGCCTTCATGTTGCTCTGCACAATCACCAATAGCATAAACACCTTCAATGTTTGTTTCTAAAAAACGATTAACTTTTACACCTCGTCCTATTTCAATATCAGAATTTTTTATAAAATCTATATTAGGTGAAACACCAGCAGTTAGCCCTACAACAGCGCAAGCTATTTCTTCTCCTGTTTCTTCAATAATAATAGATTTAACTTTACCATTTTCATCTGAAACAATTTCTTTTAAATTAGTAGATAAGCGTAAATCTATACCGTTGTTAAAAATTTCTCTGTTAATCATTGAAGATTCACCTTCAGGTAATACGCCATCCCAGAAACTCGATTCACGTACTAAAAAAGTCACAGGAATATGTCTTGAATGCAGCATTTCAGCTAACTCAATTCCTATAAGTCCACCTCCAACAATCACTGCACGTTTACATACTTTGTTATTTGGAGCATATTTTTCAAGATTATCTAAATCTTGCTTATGGTACATTCCCATAACTCCATCTAAATCTTGTCCTGGCCAACCAAACTTGTTTGGCTTACTTCCTGTAGCAATAATTAATCTGTCATATCGAAGTGAATTACCTTCAGCAAAATGAAGCGTGTTGTTTTTAGTATCTATTTTTTCAACATATCCTTTCTTTAAATCGATGC
>Ga0316189_10000187_pt1 | contig 59757 bp, 43 predicted proteins | sample LowCovwburrow_MG_FD_204930 | JGI IMG/M metagenome (GOLD analysis project Ga0316189, IMG submission 204930) | Coastal sediment microbial communities from Maine, United States - Lowes Cove worm burrow | ecosystem: Environmental > Aquatic > Marine > Coastal > Sediment | place: USA: Maine...
CGGCCTGCCAGTCCTTTACTACGGCGACGAGGTTGGCCTCGCCGGAGCCTCCGACCCAGACAACCGTCGCGTGTTCCCTGGGATGGACGAGCTGTCGATGCTGCAGCAGGACTTGCTTGCGTCGGTACAGCGCCTGGCGACGTTGAGGCGCTGCTCGGTCGCATTGCGCCGCGGGGAACGCACGACGTTGGTCGCGGGCAGCCAGCACTACGCGTTCACGCGCGTCGCCGCCGACCAAGACGCGGCGCTGGTCGTCGCGTCCACCGCCGACGTCGAGACCGAACTTGCCCTGCCGACCCAAGCGTTATTGCCACCAGGGCGCTACGTCGATGCTCTCGGTGGCGGCGCGCTCGAACTTGGCGCCTCAACGGCCACGGTCATCCTCCCGCCGCGCGCGCTCGCCGTGTACGTGCCCGAAGCCAGCCTGTGCGCGCCCTGAGCCGATCTGGCCCCAAAACGCACGGCCACGCCGCAACCGGGCGCGGATCGGGCTCGACGTTCTTCGGTACGATGGCTCGCCTGCCCATGGTCGCCATGCCCCGGTTCCCCCACGCATTGCTGTCTATTGTGATGCCCGCCGTGATGGCCGCCACTGCGGCCTGCGGTAGCGATGGCCTCGAGTCGATCAGCGGGTTGGAGCCGCCGGGTGCCAACCCCTTCGACCCCTCGGCGGGCGGCGGCGGAGGCGGCAGCACCACGGGCAATGCGGGCGGCGGCGATGGCGACACGGGCGATACCGGCGGCCCCGCCGAATGCGAAGAGGCGAACCGACGCTGCCCGTTTGTCTTTACGCTCGCCGACGATGGCTACGACAGCGTCGAGGTCGTCGGCAGCTACGCGCCCGACGGCTGGACAGTGGGCGCGCCGATGACCCTCGCCGACGGCGCGTGGTCGGTCAGTCTTGGACTGCCGTGGGACGACACGGTCCAGTACAAGTTCCGGATCGACGGTGGCGAGAGCATCACCGACCCGGACAACCCGGAGACCGCCTCGGACGGTGCGGGCGGCACAAACTCGGTGCTCGGCGCGATGACCTGCGACGCGTGGGACTGCGTCCCCGAGGTGTTCGGCGACTTCGACTGGCGTGACGCCGTCATCTACTTCGTGTTTGTCGACCGTTTCAACAACGGCGATCCCAGCAACGACGGCCCCATCGGAGTCCCCACCGCGGCCGACTGGCAGGGCGGTGACTGGGCTGGGGTCACCGCCAAGATCAACGAGGGCTACTTCAACGAGCTCGGCGTCAACACGTTGTGGATCTCGGTGCCGATGGACAACACGGACGCCAGCGGCTTGGGCACCGATGGCGTGAGCTACTCGGGCTACCACGCGTACTGGCCGTCGGACCTGTCGGCGCCCGAGGAGCACTTCGGGACCCTTGCCGAGCTGCAGCAGCTCGTCGATACGGCGCACGAACACGACCTCAAGGTCCTGTTCGACTACGCGATGAACCATGTGCACTCGTCCTCCCCGGTCTACGCCGAGCACGAGGACTGGTTTTGGCCCAACGACAACGGCCAAGGCGGCAACTGCGTCTGCGGTGAAGGCTGCGGCTGGGATGGCAGCGACGGGTTGCGCTGTTGGTTTACCGGGTACCTGCCCGACTTCAATTTCGGTGAGCAGGGGGCGTTGGACTTCTCGACCTCCAATGCCGTGCAGTGGATCGTCGACACGGGCGTGGACGGATTCCGCTTGGACGCCGTCAAGCACATCGAAGATGCGTGGCTCCTGGAGCTGCGCGCCCGGGTCACCGACGAGATCGAACCCGAGAGCGGGCGGCACTTCTATATGGTCGGTGAGACCTTCACGGGGGACACCGCCACGATCGCTTACTACGTCAATGAGGACATGCTCGACGGCCAGTTCGACTTCCCGCTCCGCATGGAGATGGCCAGAACTTTGCTGATGCGCCAGGGATCGATGAGCGAGCTGGCCGCCTTCCTCGACGACAACGACGACCGATATGGCGCGGGCATCATGTCGACGTTTATCGGCAACCACGACATTCCGCGCGTCATTCACCTGGCGGAGGACTCGCCGCTGTGGTCCGACCCGTGGACCAACGGCAAGGACCGCGCGTGGGACAACCAGCCCGGGCAGCCCAGCGGCGATTCGGCCTACGAGCGGCTCGCCAACGCGTTCACCATCCTGCTGACCACCAAGGGCGCGCCGCTGCTGTACTACGGCGACGAGTTCGGTCTCGCGGGCGCGGGGGACCCTGACAACCGACGGTTCATGCAGTGGGACGCGTACAGCGGCGGGCAAACGGCCCTTCGCGACCACATCGCGGCGCTCACCGCATTTCGGGCCGAGCATCCGGCGACGCGACGCGGCACCCGCGAGACGCTCAGCAGCAGCGCCGACACGCTCACCTATCGCGTGCAGGCGCCGGGCGATGCGGTGGTGGTGGCGGTCAACCGAGCGGACAGTGCGAGCAACGCGGGCGGCGTGCCTGAAGGGGCTTGGTACGACGTGCTCTCGGGGACGTCCTTTACGGGGCCGGATGTCATGGTGCCGGCCCGCGGTGCGCTGATTCTCGTGCCCGAGTGAACGCGGACTATCGCGAGCCGTAGTTGTGCGCGCTGGTCTCTTCGTTGCGGTCGGTTGCGGGCGGCGGCGCCGGAAAGATAGCAGCCACTTCGCCGTAGAGCTCTGGCGTCATCTCGATGTCGGTCGCCGCCAGGCACCCTTGCAGCTGCTCCACCGAGCGGGCGCCGATGAGGGGCGCGGTGACGCCGGGATGCGCGGCGACCCACGCTATCGCCAACGCCGCGGGGGCAACGCCTCGCGCGCGGGCCAACGCAGAGAACTCGCCTGCTTGCTGGTAGTAATCTGGCGACGCGTAGCGCACCCCGTACATTTTGTTGTCGACCAGCCGGCCGGCTGGTGGCCTGGCCTCCCGCCCGTACTTTCCGGTGAGCAGGCCGCCGCCCAACGGGGAGTAGGGAATGCACCCCAGGCCCTGAGCTGCACACATCGGCAGGATCTCCACTTCGGCCTGCCGCTTGGCCAAGTTGTACATCGGCTGCGTGGCGACCAGGGGGGCCCAGTCATGCTCACGGGCGACGCCGAGCGCGAGCATGGTCTGCCACGCTGCGAAGTTGCTGACCGCGGGGTAGAGGATCTTCCCAGCCGCAACGAGACGTTCGACCTCACGCAACGTCTCGTCCATCGCGGTGACGTCGTCCATTCGATGCAGGTAGTAGATATCGATGCGATCGGTTCCCAGCCTGCGCAAGCTGGCTTCGACGGCCGCTGCGAGGTGATAGCGGCTCGACCCCCGGTCGTTGGGCCCGCCGCCCGTCGGGAAGTAGCCCTTGGTGCACAGCACGATCGAGTCGCGGCTGTCGGCCACCAACTCCCCGAGGATCTCCTCGGATGCGCCACCAGCGTAGACGTCGGCACAGTCGAAGAGGTTGATGCCCGCATCGCGGGCTCGGGCGAAGATCGCGGCGGAGGTCGCCCGGTCGGCGTCCCCGCCAAATGCCATCGTTCCGAGACAAAGTTCGGAGATCGCAAGCCCGGTCCTCCCGAGGTGGTGGTACTCCATCGGCCGGACGATACCGCTGTCCAGCCAGTCTGTGGCCCGTCGAAAATGCCGCAAAACCCCCTCAGAAACCCCTCCGATCCTAGGCGACGAGCCTGGCTGGCCGTTTGGCGCGAAGCCTGCGACACTGCCCCCTCGGTGCGGAGGCTGCACGCGTGACTCGGCATCAAGCCGTTTTCTTCCGGCGACTGGTCTACCTGTACGACCTGGTGATCAGCGTCGTGGCGTTTTTCGCCGCGCTGTCGCTGCGGGCGTGGATCTTCGATCTCCGGCGACGCGGTGCGCTGCCCGAGGTCTTCGAGACGCTCGACATCAAGCCGGTCAACATCAGCGAGTACTACCGGCTCCTGCTCGGGCTGCTGCCGCTGTGGTGGATGGCTCTGTATTTCGGGGACTCGTCCGACTTCCGGTTGTCCCATTGGAAGGCGGCGGGGCGGTACGTCAAGTCGGTGGGGCTCGGTCTCGGGTTCTTCGTTGCCGCGATCTTTGTGTTCAAGCTCGGCTTCGTCGCGCGGTCGTTCGTCATCATGTTTGGTGGCGTCCACTTTGTCGCGCTGATCCTCGGTCGGATCACGCTGCTGGAGGCGGTGGCCGTCCTGGGGAGCGGTCACGACGATGGCCACAGCGTGTTGGTCGTCGGCACGGGCCACGAAGCGGTCGCGTTCGCGCGCACGGTCCGCACGCAAGCGCCCTTTAACAACCGTCTCATCGGGTACCTGACGGTCCCTGGTGAAGAGGGCGGTATTCCAGATGCACAGCCGGTCATCGGAACCCTCGACCAGATCGACGAGGTGCTCGACAACCACACGATCGACGAGGTCGTCTTCGCCGTTCCCGCGATCGAGCAGGTCATGCTCGAGGAGCCGCTACGCCACTGCGATGAGCGTGGGGTCGAGGTTCTCCTCACCATGCCGCCCGATGTGCCCAAGCACGGTCAGGTCGAGGTCGCCAAGGTGACGGGCTACGACCATCCCATGATCGGGATGCGCCGCACGCCCACGGCCCAGGGGAGTCTTGTCCTCAAGCGCATGCTCGACCTGTTTGGGGTCTCGATCGGACTGATCTTTGTGGCCCCAATCCTCATCGGTGCAGCGATTGCGATCCGCTGGGAGTCGAAGGGGCCAGTGCTGTTCAAGCAGGTCCGCTCCGGCCGGAACTCGCGTCGCTTCGTCATGTACAAGTTCCGCTCGATGGTCGTCGACGCGGAGGCCAAGAAGAAGGAGCTCATGCATCTCAATGAGATGGGTGGGCCCGTGTTCAAGATCAAACGGGACCCTCGCATCACGCGGGTGGGCCGCTTCATCCGCAAAACCAGCATCGACGAGCTCCCTCAGCTGTTCAATGTGCTGTTTGGCGACATGAGCCTTGTGGGCCCACGGCCCGCGTTGCCCTCTGAGGTCGAGCAGTACGAGGCGTGGCAGCGGCGGCGCCTCTCCGTCAAACCCGGGATCACGGGCCTGTGGCAGGTGTCGGGTCGAAACCACATCGATTTTGACGAGTGGATGGAGCTCGACTTGTCCTACATCGACAACTGGACATTGACGTTGGACGTGAAGATTCTGCTCAAGACCGTTGGCGTGGTCTTGTTTCAGAAAGGGTCGAGTTGATGCGCGTTTTCGCGCCTGGGCTCGACGACTCCCGCCTGAAGGCGCAGAACTGTCCCATTTGGGGCGAACGACATAGAATTCGGATCTCGCGTTTGGTTTTGACGCACGCCAAGCGCGCGTAGACATGTCGATTCGGAAGCCAGGTAAGCAATGCCGTTCTCACTGAAATTCGAGGGGCCCACAACGGGAACAACCCTGAACCGCACATGGACGTCCGCCGAAACTCCACCGGCCACAATCGACGTCGAGTTCATCCCCGCCAGCCGAACCCAATCGCTGGTCGGCAGCCCGTCGTCGCTGTTCGTGGACGCAACTCCCGCGGCGGGCAAGACCTTGGTCGCAAGGCTGACGACCCCGACGCAGGGCTCGACGGCCACAAAAACGCTGACGATCGATCCCAGCGACGCGCCCGCAGAAGAAGCCACCATCGGCCTGCACTGGGGCTAGCGAGCTGGTCGGAGGCAAAGCGCTTTGGATGGTGACGACACCGACGCGCTGCTCGGCCCTCGATCTGCGGCCGACGACCTAGACCTGGACGGGGCTCGGATCCAGGCGAGTCTGCGTTCGAAGCTGTTTGGCGTTTCGGCGCCCCCAGTGAAGATCGGGCACTACGAACTGATCGGTACGTTGGGCGCTGGCGGGATGGGAGTCGTGTACTCCGCCCGCGACGGGCGGCTCGGTCGCACGGTAGCCCTCAAGCTGCTGCACGACTACGGCGAGTGCACCGACGAGCAGCAAGCGCAGCTCCAGGCCGAGGCGCAGACGCTCGCCCGCTTGTCCCACCCAAACGTGGTGCAGATCTACGAGGTCGGCTCGTACGACGGGCGGCTGTACATTGCGATGGAGTTCCTCTCCGGAGAGTCGATGGCGGCGTGGCAAGCGGAGGAGCCGCGCCCGTGGCGTGCGGTGCTCGACAAGTACACCGACGTCGGCGAGGGGCTGGCCGCCGCACACGCAGAGGGGATCGTGCACCGCGATCTCAAGCCGGCCAACTTGCTGATGGGGTCGGATGGCCGCGTCCGTGTGGTCGACTTCGGCCTGGCGGGTCACGTGCTGTCCGCGCCCACGCAGCGCGACGGCAACGATCCGCAGCAAGGCAACGACCCAACGCGCTCCGCCCTCGCAGGAACGCCCGCGTACATGTCGCCCGAACAGGTCGGGCGCGCGCCGCTCGATGCACGCAGCGATCAGTACAGCTACTGCGTTGCCCTGTACGAAGCCCTTTGGGGGACTCGGCCGCACGAGGGCAAGACGTCTCTCCTTGTGCTCGAGGAGATTCGCTTGGGTCGCGTGACCGCACCGCCGCGCAAGGCTGGCGTCCCCAAGCACATCACGCGGGCAATCATGCGCGGGCTCAGCCGGGATCCCGCAGAGCGATTCGCCGACATGTCCGCGTTGCTCGCCGAGCTGCGGCGGTCGCCACCGCTCACACGGACGGTCGCTGTCGGCTCCTGCGCGGCGCTGGCCCTTGGGCTTGTCGCCTGGCTGCCCTCGCAAGCCGACCCGTGCGCCAACGTGGGCGATGAGATCGACAAGAGCTGGAACGCCGGGCAGCGCGACTCCGTGCATGCCGCCTTCTTGCGCACGCACAAGGAGTACGCCGTGCCCGCCTGGGACGCCGTCGAGGATCACGTTGACGCGTGGGCCAGGCGCTGGCGGTCCGAGCGGCACGCGACGTGTGTTGCGCTGCACGTCGACAAGAATGAATCGGGTGAGCTGCACGATCTGCGGGTGAGGTGCTTGAGCCGGGCGCGCCGAGATATCGACGCGTTGATCACCGTGCTGCGAGGAGGGGAGGAGCAGACGGTCCGAAATGCTGCGCTGGGAATCGCAGAGCTGCCGGACCTTGCGCCGTGTCAGCAGAGCGATACGTTGCGGGCGCGCGGGACCCCGCCGGCTGATCCCAGGGTCGCGGAGGTCGAGGGCCATTTGGCCGATGCAGCGGCGCAGTCGCAGCTTGGCGGCCTTGATCAAGCCGTCTTGCGAGCCTCGGACGCAATTGCTCTGGCGGAGGCGGTGGGGTACGAGCCGTTGGCGGCAGAGGCCCTTGTCTCGCGGGCGCGTGCCCACCAGGCCGCGGGCAGCTTTCCCGCTGCGCTCGTCGACCTCGAGCGGGCGATCGACCACGCTGAGAGCGGCGGCGCCGACGAGCTTGTTGTCGAAACCTGGCTGTTGCTTGCTCGCGTGGCAGCGAGCGAGAGCCAGAACGACCGCGCGGAGGAGGCCATCCGACGCGCGGCGTCGGCGCTCAATCGGACGGATGCCGGTGAGCTCCAGCGCGGCCACTTGGAACTGACGCGCGCCCATCAGGCGCGATGGGCCGAGGACTTCGAGACTGCCGTCTCGCTCGCACGCTCGTCGTTCGACCGGGTGCGGGGGGTACTGGGCGCCGATGCGCCTCAAACGACAATCGCCCAGTTCGAAGTCGCCGTGATCTTGGGCGAGGCGGGTGAGTACGCCGAGGCGCTGGAGGCGTTCGAGTCGGTTCGCGATCGTCGGGTCGCCCTCCTCGGAGAGCACCACCCTGAGCTCGCGAAGGATCACTACAACGTGGCGCGAACACTCTCTGCGCTCGGGCAGTTCGATCGCGCGCGCGCTGAGGTCGAAAAGGGGCTCAAGGTGCGGCCTCACCCTGGGGCGATGCTCGACGTCACGTTGATCAACCTCCACCTGCAGCTCTTCCAGCTGGCGGCGATCAACAAGGACCATCCAGAACAGTCCAAGCGCATCAAGCTTGCGCACAGCCTGCTGGCCGACCTGCCCCACGATCACTGGCGGTGGATCCTGGTGACCGAGCTGCGGGCAATCAACCACGCCAAAGAGGACGAGCCGGCAGAGGCACTGGCGTTGTTCGAGTCTGTTCTCGCCGTGTACGGTCCCGATGCCGCCACCACGCAGGACAACTACTGGGTCGTGCGCACGGGCGAGGCCGCGGCTCTGCACGCGCTGGGCCGCCTTTCGCTTGCCCGGAGCAAGTACGTTCAGTTGCTCGCCGACCTGCCGGTGGCGAAAACCGACCTCGAGCGAGACCGGCACGAGACGTGGCGCGAAGCCATCGCGCAGATCGATGCCGAACTCGTGGCCCGCCCTGTCCCCTAGAACGGGCGCCTGCGGACCACTCAACCCCCAAGCCGAACATCGGTGGGCCGAATCGGGCCAGCCCTGGTAGGGTTTGAGCGTCAGTTGGCCGACGTTTCGGATACTGAGTTGTTGGAGCAATGGCGATCCGGTCACGTGATGGCCGGAGACCAGCTGTTCACGCGCCATTTTCCGGCGATCCACCGGTTCTTTCGCAACAAGGTTGCCCCGGGTGTGATCGAGGACTTGGTGCAGCAGACGTTCATGCGCTGCACCGAGGGCAAGGAGCGGTTTCGCCAAGACTCCACGTTCAAGACGTTCCTCTTCGGCGTGGCGCACAACCTGCTGCGGGAGCACTACCGTCACCTGCGCAAGGAGCCCGCGGCGCTGGATTTTTCGCGGTCGACCGCCGCCGATCTTGCGGCGGGGCCCTCGACGCTGTTCGGCAAGCGCCGCGAAGAACGGCTGCTGCTCGAGGGGTTGCGCCGGATTCCGCTCGAGAGCCAGATCGTGCTGGAGCTCTACTACTGGGAAGAAATGTCGGCGTCGCAGACGGCGCTGGTGCTCGGCCTCGTCGAGCCGACGGTTCGCGGGCGGGTGCGGCGGGCGCGAGCGCTGCTCCGCGAGCAGATAGGCAAGCTGGCCGACTCACCCGAAGAACTCCGTACGACGTTGCACGGTCTCGATCAGTGGGCGGCCGGTCTGCGCGACCGACTCGGGCGGTCGGACGACCCGCACGACTGACCTCGCGTCGCCGGACTGCCGGCTGTCGCTGGCTACGGTTCTTCGCAGGCCAGGCACGCACCCGCGGCGGTGTCGCACAGGACCTCGGCACGCGCGCACGCCTGCACGTGCCGGTCGTTGTCCGGGTGCTGCTCGGCGAGCCCACACACGTGGCCCGCGAGATCACATATCGCCGCGTCGAGCTCGCACAGCCGCTCGCACCGCGTCAGCTCGGGCTTGCTGCTGCGACGTCGGTCCGCGCTCTTGGACGCCATGGGAGAGTCTTGAGCGAGGTCATCCGCGGGCTCGGAGTCAGGCTCGGACTCGGGCTCCTCGGCGACGCCTGGCTCGGGCGTTTCGACTTCACCACCGCCAGCACGCGGTGGCTGCCCTGGGCCTGCGCCAGCTTTGTCCGTCGCATAGACGCCCAGCTCCGCGAGGGCCTGTTCGCTGCGCGCCAGCTCGGCGTCGATGTCATTCGACGACGTGGGTCGTTGGCGCGGCGACTCCCGCATGGACCCTTTGTGGGCGCACCCACCCAAGACTGCAGCCGTCGCGCAGCCCAGCATCGCGATTTGAAGGTGGCGGGACAGCACGCGGACGGTGGAGGATCGGTGAGTCACGCTCGCCCACAGTGTATGCTGTTGGGTTCTGGGGTTGCCATCGCGTGGGTCGTTCGCGGGCGTGCCCCCGATCTGAATGCCAAATAGATCGCCTGCCGTCCGCATGCGTCTGAACGAGTCGCTCCATGCCCGTCCCCACTCGAATTGCCCTGTCGTTGCTCGTCCTCGCTGCCTGCGGTACCAGCGCCGCACCAGTGACCGCACCTGGGCCCAATCCGCCACAGGGCGTGAACAACGCGCAGGGAACGGCACCCCATGTGTTCACGGCGAGGTCTCATCCCGACCGGCGGCGCACGCTTCCGCCCAAGCCCGACCTGCGCGCCTTGCCGCAAATGGTGGACCGGTCGCGACAGTGTTTTGGAAGTCAGGCCAGCGACACGTGGGGACGTGGCCAGCCGCCACCCCCCTCGAGCCAACCTCGGCGCAAGTCCAAGACAAAGAACCCAAAAAAGAAGCGCGCCAGCAAGGGAGGGAAGAAGGGGCCAGGCTACGTGCCGTACAAGCCCAGTCCGTCTGCGTCGAGTGGGGCGATTGGCATGGGCGGCGCTGCATCATCGAGCCGACCAAAATCTCGCGCGCCGCGGCCCGACCCCGAGCCCGCCCGCAGCAATCGCCCGCTAGACGACAGCCGGGCAATCGCCAACAAGGCGGAGGCAGAGCGTCGCCCTGACGTCAGTCCGGCCGCCCCGCCGCCGTCGGAGGAGGCCTCGCGCGACGACGTGGCTCTGGGCAAAGTCGCGGGCGCCAACACCGAAGGTGGGTTGGTCGTTGCTCAAGACAATGAGCAGCAGCTCCAGGGGTGGGGCGCCTCGACGTATCTGTCCAACGACGACACGATGAGTCTGTCGTCCGCGCAGCGGGTCATCTACGCCATCGACCACTTCTTGCCGCTGCCCGCCGAGCACATCCGGCCGCACGAGCTGCTGAACTACTTCTCGTTCGACACCGCACCTGTGGCGGAGACGGACGACTTCTCGGTTCACGCGACCGTAGCCCCCGACCCAACCAAAGAAGGCATCCACACCCTCGCGCTCGCGGTACGTGGCCGGCCCATGGGCGTGGACGATCGTCGCAACGCCAACCTTGCGTTTGTGATCGACCGGTCGGGATCCATGGCCAGCGAGGGGCGGATGGACTACCTCAAGCGTGGCCTCAAGCGCAGCCTCAACGAGCTCAAGCCGGGCGACCTCGTTCACCTCGTGCTGTTCGACAACCGGGTTTGTACGCCGATCGAGAACTTCGTGGTGGGTCGCGACTCTCGACGCGTCCTCGAGCAGGCGATCGACCAGCTCGAACCCCGCGGGGCGACCGACCTGCAGGCGGGGCTTGCGGAGGGATACGCCGCGGCCGACCGGGCGTACCAGCCCACGTACACCAACCGCGTCGTGATGGTGACCGACGCCCAGACCAACAGCGGAGTGACCGACGCGGAGCTGATCTCGACCGTCGGTCAGTTCTACGATCGCCGTCAGATTCGGCTCTCGGGGGTTGGGGTCGGGGCGAGCTTCAACGACGCATTGCTCGACCGCCTTACCGAGCGGGGCCGAGGGGCCTACGTCTTTTTGGGGTCACCGGCCGAGGTCGACGCTGTGTTCGGACCGCGGTTTGTCTCGCTCGTCGAGACGACCGCGCTCGATGTGCACTTTCAGCTGCACCTGCCCCCGTCACTGCGAATGGATGTGTTCTACGGCGAGGAAAGCTCGACCGTCAAAGAAGACGTTCAGGCGATTCACTACTTCGCGAACACGTCGCAGCTGTTCTTGTCGGACGTCATGGCGCGCGACGGCGCGTTGCCCGAGCAAGACTCGGTCATGCTGACGATCGAGTATGACGAGCCAGAGTCGGGCGAAGGACGCGTCGAGGAGTTTGCGTTCAACCTGGGCGAGATGAGCAGCGATGCGCGTAACGTCGCCAAAGGGCGGATGCTGATCCACTTTGTCGACGGGCTGGCGTGGATGGCCTCACGCACCGTCGTTGGCCAAGCCGGGCAAGGGCGCTGGCACGACTCGCTTGCGTGGGAGACCTGCGAGCAGGGGCGCACGGACCTCAACCGGATGTCCGAGAGCATCAGTGACGATCCCGAGGTGCGGCGCGTGCTCGGCCTGTGGGACAAACACTGCGCTCGGTACGCGCGACCTCGTCAGCCAACGCGTCGCCCGCCCGCCGAGGACACCTGGCCCAGCGCGGTGGAGTAGTCCAACCCGTCGCAAGGGCGACGGATCCGCAAACCGGTCTGCCGGCCCTTTTGGGGGTCGTGCACGCCCAAGAGCGCGCGACCTCGGGGCGGGTCGAGCGCGGTCAGGTCGCTCGCAATCTTCGATAGCGAGCTTGGGCCAGTAGCCGTGCGAGATGCACTGGCGTAGGTTGGGGGGGTGCGGGCGGTGGTTCGGTGCAGCGGGTTGGTCTTCGGCGCGGTTGTCGTCTTCGGATGCCCGGGTGGCGATCCCGAGCCCGAAGGCTGGGAGGTCGCGCGCGAGGTCGATGCGTCAGAGGGTGCATTGCTGGCTATCTGGGGCTCCTCGCCCGAGTCGCTCCGGGCGGTGGGCGGCCAAATCTCCGCGGTCGGTGATGCGGGTGTGGGCGTTGTCCTGCGGCGCGGCGACGGCGACTGGCTTCCCGAGAGTCTTCCCGCCGATACGCCCGTGCTCAACTGGATCCACGGGGTCGACGACACCGTCTGGGCGGTCGGCAACGCAGGGGCCGCGCTGCGCTTGTCTGACGGCAGCTGGGTTCGCGAGGACACACCCGTCGATGTACCGCTGTGGGGAGTTTGGGTGGTGTCGGCGACCGAGGCATGGGCCGTCGGCGGCGATGCGTTCGATTCGGCCACCGACGGCATCGTCGTGCACTACGCGGCCGGCACCTGGGCTCAGGTGGATCTGCCCGCGCTCGATCGCCCCATGCCCGCACTGTTCAAAGTCTGGGGAGCGTCGGCTTCGGACCTGCACGCGGTGGGTGACAACGGGGTCATCGTGCACTTCGACGGCACGGACTGGACGCAGGTGGAGTCGGGCTCTACGGAGGACCTCATCAGCTTGTGGGGGACGGGCCCGACCGAGATCGTCGCGGTCGGTGGCCGAACTAGCGGGGTGATGTCGCGCTACGATGGCACGCGCTGGACAACGACCACGTTGCCGCGCACGCCCGCACTCAACGGGGTGTGGATGGGCGCGGAGGGTGACGCCGTCCTGGCTGGAGAGCGAGGGGTCGTCTCACGGTTGCCCGCGGGCACCGCTGACCCGGAGACTATCGAGACGCCTTCGCGATTGGACGTGCTTCACGCCACGTTCGCGCTCCCCAGTGGGTTGGTTGTGGTCGTCGGCGGCACACTCCAGGGAGCGCCGCCCTTTACCGGGGTCATCCTCGAGGGCACCGGACTGTAGCCCCGACCCCTATTGCGTCGTCACGGTCCGTTCACAGTCCAGCAGCGCTTCGTAGATACCCCACGCCGCCCCGCCTTCGGCCGCGAGGCGACTGGCCAGCTCCCGATTGTCGAGTGCGCGAACGAGCCGCTCGACCGGAGCGGCGGCGGTCCGCTGGACCCAGACGGCTTCGTGCGCCTCGCCGGCCGCCGCGGTCGCGGAGAGATACGTTCGGTAAGCCTCCGACTCAGCCAGGTGGGTCGTGATGGCGCTCGCGTGGTCGGCGAGGGTGGCGGCGAACTCCGGATGCCACGGGTCATCGAGGACTGGCCACACCGCGAGCAGGGAGGCCGCCGCTTCCCGGTAGGCAAGGGCCTCCGCTTGACTCGCCTGATTTGCGCTGCGTTGCAGCTGCGCGATGACTTGGTCGCGGCGATCGAGATCGGCGTACGCCAGGGAGGGCGGCCCTCGCAGGCCGAGGCGGTCGGACAGGACCTCGATGACGTGGTCATCCTCGGGCAGCGTCACCGGCGTCAGCTTTCCTTGCTCGGGTGCGGCGTGGCGTAGCCAGCGCTCGCTGGTGGAGGTGGGGACGTCAGCGGCTTCGGAGAACAACCGCACGCGAGTGTGGGCCTCAAGCAGAGAGACAGCGCCGTCTTGATCGAGATCGATGTCGCCGAGAGGCACGACCGCCCCGTCGCGGTCGCGTCCGCGCAGCGCGTTGAGGAAGTGGAGCCCGTATCCCTGCTGTGTGGCGCGGTCCGGGTTGGGGTCGCAACCGCTGGCTTCGAGATCCCACGGTGCGGCAAAGAGGCCGCACCGGAGCGTCCGTGCGGGCCCGCGGGCCTGCTCAGCCTGGCGGAATACGAGCTCACCGAACCCGCCCGAGAAGCACGTCGTCGCCACAACCTGAACGGGGCGCTTGGCTTGATCCAGAACGGCGCCGAGGTCCGTGACGCGGATCTCCGTCTGTCCCCACAAGAGCATCCGATTGTCCTTGGGCTTTTCGCCCATGTCGCCGTGCCCGGCGAGATACACCAGCAATGGCTCTCCCGGCTCGGCGACCGCGGCACGCAACGTATCGAGCACGGAGCGTGCCGTGGCCGCGTCGTGGACCTGGAGTTGCGGGCGTCGGTAGTGCGCGTGTCGGCCTCCGCGTGGCGAAAACAGATCCCCCAGGGTGAGGCGAAGTTGAGCGTCCGGATCGGGGGGCTTCGAGTTGAGCACCTGCACTACGGGCGCGAGGTGCCCGGCGCCGAACAGTACGCGCCCTCCTGGCCCGAACACGTCGGCGGCAAGGTCGATGTCCTGCTCGATCTGAACTTGGCTCATCTCGGGGATCGAGCCCGCGGCGGCCGCTATCCATCGCAGGGAGCCTGCTTGCGTTACATCCGCTGCGTCGGCCGGAATGCGCGGCGGTGACGAGGGCACCACAACCCGGGCCTCGACCTTTGGCGGTCGCGGGGGAGCGGGATCGGCAGCGTCCCTTCGGATCTCGACCGGGGGCTTGTCTTCGATGGGGGCCGCCGCGCTCTCGCATGCCAGCCCGGCAAGGATCGGAGCGAGCGCCAGCGGCCGCGGCGCCCAGCGTGTGGAGCACAATGGCCTCACGAGCCGCCGACGTCGTCCACCGAGTTGTGCAGGTCCTCCCAGGAATCGTGGACCGGGTGGCTTCCGGACTTTCCGAATCTTGCCATGGCGTAGGAGGAGGCCGTGCGGCCAGTCGGCCCGAAGGCTACCACCGTCGCCGGAGAACTGTGCCGTTCGCCCAAGCGCGCGGCGGGGCGGCCTGCGTCGTGGTCTGCGCCACGTCGCCCGTTACGCACTGCAGCGTAGGCAAGTGCTCGTTGCGGACCTGCTAGCGCCGTCCCCAAGGAAACGAGCGGCGCGTACGGCGTCGTCGAGTATCCTTCGGGGGTTCGCCGATCACCATGAAGCCCGAGACATCACCCAAGCCCAGTGTGGCCGCCGACGGTCGCCTGGGGCGTGCCAAAGCCTGGGTGGCGGCGGGGCGCGATCCCTTGGCCGGGCTGTATCTGACGATCCCGGTGTTCTTGCTCTACCACGTTGGCATTTTGTTCATCGAGGCACGCAATGGCGTGGACTTGGTGAGCACCGCTGCGTTTGGGCTGCTCAAGGCGAGCACGGCGGCGTACGTTGGTGTGACGCTCGGCGTTGCGGTCGGGGTCATCATCGCGATCCAGATTCTGCGCCGCCGCGGCGCGATGCAGCGCACCGAGTGGGCACCGATGCTCATCGAGAGTCTCGTACTGGCCTTTGTGGTCCCCGTTGTCGCCGGTTCGGTGTCGCAGCTGTTTAGCTGGGCGTCGGGCATCGGGTCGATGGGTGTGTTCGACAAGTTTGTGATGGCCGCGGGGGCCGGTTTTCACGAGGAACTCGTGTTTCGTGTCGGGTTGTTCGGCGGAGTGCTTTTCCTGCTCCGCCGATTCGGCAAGCTCTCGCCGACTCGCGCGGCGCTGATCAGTGCGGTGGTCACGTCGCTGGCGTTCAGCGCGGTGCACTACATCGGGCCCTTTGGCGACGACTTCCAGCTGGCCAGCTTTGTCTTTCGGGCCATGGCCGGCGGCTTGTTGGCGGCCATCTACCACTGGCGCGGGTTTGCGGTCGCCGTCTACACCCACATGTTCTACGACGTGTTTGTGTTCTTCTTTGTGGGGTAGCCATCGCGCTTGCTCCGGCCTGGGGCGCGCGCTAGGTTTGGCGCGGGGAGCCCCACGTGGGCGAGGGCTTCATACTGTTGGCTCAACGGAAGAGCATTTGACGCACAATCAAAAGGTGCGGGTTCGATCCCCGCACGGTTATACGTGGCTTCCGTCGGGGGCTCCCCTGTTTCACTTCGACGGATCCCGTCTCTCAAGGCGCGCGGCGTGCCTTGTCCCGCGGCCAAAGTCGGTCGGCCCAGCGACGCGGCAAGAACGGCCACAGCAGTAGCGCGAAGTATCCCTGCGGATGCGGACCATCGATTCCCAGCTGCTGGGGTTCCGCGGCCGGGCATCGATAGGTCCCCATGATCCAGTCGATCCATGGGGCGAGATTGGCGTAGTTGCCCGCGTGTCGGTCGTTGGCGTGATGCCAGTGGTGTAGGGCCGGACCGCCCAGCAATACCTGCAGCCGACCCAGTGACAACCGCACGTTGGAGTGGATGAAGATGGCCCAAAGGGAGCGGAAGACGACAAGGCCAAGCAACTGCTCGATGGGAAGCCCCAGAGCGACCGCCGGAATGTTCATCAACGTCTGGGTATAGAGGCCGTCGAGCGGGTGCTCGCGGTGCGCCGCAAGAAAATCGAGACGTTCGCTGGTGTGGTGGACGGCATGAAAACGCCACAGAAAGTCGAACCGATGCTGCAGTCGATGGCCCGCGTACATGAGCAGGTCACCCAATACGATCGCTTGGGCGGCCGCAAAGGCGAGCGGCTGATCGGCGAACCGGGTCTGCACCGCGGCCAGCCATGCCGGATGGCCAACGTTCTCGCTCGCCCAGCTCAGGCACAGGACGACGAGCCACCCAAACAGCAGGTACTGCCCCGCCATGAACGCAAGGTCGGCGGCGCTGCCCTTGCGGATTCGCCGTTGGCTCGCCCACGCTGGACGCGCCCACTCCAGGGGGACAAAGATCGCAACGAGCCAACCGAGCCCGATGGCCATCTCGGTGAGGCTCGCGATCATTTTGTTTGTTGCGTCGGTGCGGCGTTGGCAGCGGGCGAAGTGCGGACGATGCCGGATTTACTCGCGGGGAAGAACGCGCGCTCCTTGGGCGTGTCGTTGGACGCTGGCTTTTCCGTCTTCTTCTTTGTGGGGGCCGCGGGAGTGGCTGGTGCAGTGGGAGCGACGGGGGCCGCGTTGGCGCTGGGTACGGGGGCCGCGTTGGGCACGGGCGTCACGTCGGGGGCAGGTGCCGCGGCCGGCACGGGCGCGCCGTTGGGTGTCGGGGTCTCCGGGGACTTGTCGGGTGTGCTCTTCTCGGCGGGCGTAGGTTTGCTCGCCTCGGGCGTCTTGGCGTCACATCCCTGCTGCGCCTGGAGCACGGCGATGGCGAACAGCCCAGCCGATCCCGCGACGGCAGCCCGGCGTAGATTCTTGAACTTCTCGGGTCCAGCAGAGTTCATGGGCGTATCGTACCGGTCCGTCGGCGGCGCGGTGTAACCCGGTTGTAACCCCCGCTTGTCGCCCGCGGTGCCGACGAACGCCGTGTTGGGCTGAAATACGCCGCCCGTTGCGACGATTGGGCCCACGTGCAAGAACCACAGCGGCCGTCGCTGGACCATGAACACGCTCAAGTCTCGCCTCACGGACCTTCTGACCGAATACCGCGGTGCCGTCATTGTCGGGATCTGCCTGCCGGCGAGTCTCGTCTTTGGCGCCGGGTATAACGCGCGTCGTTGGTGGCAGCGGGTTCGCGCCTCCGCCGATAGGCACGCAGAGCGGGTGCAAGACATCCAGGGGCAGGTCCGCCGCTGGGGGCAGCAGCCTGCGCACGCGCGGAAACCGATGTGCACCGACCGCGCAAACTGGGTCAACCTATCGACGCGTTTTGTCGACAAGGCGGCGCTGCACAAGATCAAGATCGGGAACCTGCGATCGATCCTCGACATCGATACGCAGCGTCAAGTCATCACCGTGGAGCCGTTTGCCACGGTCGGCGAAGTCACGCGAGAGCTCGAAAAACAAGGGTTCATGCTCGCGGTGACCCTCGAGATCGAAGATGCCACCGTAGGAGGCCTTGCGATGGCGGTCGGCATGACCACGCACTCGCACAAGGTCGGGCTCTATCAGGAGTCGGTGCTGTCGTACGAGATGGTCCTTGGCGATGGCCGCGTGGTCCATGCGACCGAAACCGAACACACGGACTTGTTTCGCGCGCTCCCGTGGTCGCACGGGACCCTCGGATTTCTCGTCTCGCTGCAGATCAAGATCGTGCCGATCAAGTCGCACGTGCGGATGAAGTACCAAGCGGTCCGCTCTCAGAAGGAGTACTGCGCCATGGTTCGGGAGCTGTCGATGGCCGACGAGCCACCGGACTTCATCGAGGCAACGGTGTTCTCCAAGGAGGAGGCCGTCGTCATGACGGGCAACTTTGCCGATCCGCAGACGGCCGATGAGCGCGCCAAGATCAACAAGGTGAGTCGATGGCACAAACCTTGGTTCTTCAAGCACGTGGAGAGCTACCTCGCCAAAGGGGAGGGCGACGAGTTCATTCCGCTGCGCCACTACCTGCACCGCCACGACCGCGCGATATTCTGGGTGCTGCAGGACATGATCCCCTTCGGCAACCACCCCGTCTTTCGCTTCTTGGTCGGGTGGGCCTGCCCCCCGCGAGTCCAGTTCCTCAAGCTCACGACGACCCGCGGGATCCGGGAGCTGACGTTCACCAAGCAGGTGTTCCAAGACATCGTGCTCCCGATGACGGAGCTGGAGCGTTCGATCGAGCTGTCCGAAGAGTTGTTCAACATCTATCCCGTGCTCATCTACCCGTGCGCCATCTTCGACCACGGTGAGCAAGGCGGGCAGCTGCGGCGCCCGAGCAAGGCGTCGCTGGTCCCGGGCAAGTCGTACGGCATGTACAACGACCTGGGCGTGTACGGTGTCCCGGCGGCCGTGAAGAACGGCGAGCCTTACAATGCGACGACGGCGATGCGCGCCATGGAGGCGTTCATTCGAAAGGTCGGCGGCTACTCGTTCTTGTACGCCGACACCTTCATGGACGAGGCGGAGCTACGAGAGATGTTTGACCACACCGTGTATGACGCGGTGCGCGAGCGCTACGGCGCCGATGGGGCCTTCCCCACGCTGTACGACAAGATCAAACCTGAGCTCGACGTCATGACGATCGGCGATACCGCGCCAACGACGCTTCGCAGCCACGGCGTGGTCGCGAACTCCCGCCCAGCGGCCGTATAGGCCGACAAAAACGCTGTGGCGTTGTCGTGCAACGCCCACTGAGGGCGGCCAGGACCCCGCGAGAGCCGATTGCTAACGCTTTGCAAAGCGGGGGATGCGGTGTCGTTAGCGTTCGTAAGCACGGCGCAAGTCGGAGTGCGGTTGCAGCTGAGGGGCGCATGCTCAAACCACGGCCGCACTGACCCGGCTGTGAAAGGAACCGACCCATGAACACGCTCATGCTCCTCGCCGTCCCCGCCGCACTTCTCTTCGCCCCGGCCGACGGAGGCCAACGCGACGGTGACAAACGCGGGGGAAAACATCACCAGAAGATCATGAAGCTGGACACCGACGGTGACGGCTCGATCTCGAAAGCTGAAGCCAAGGGGACTCGACTCGCCGATCACTTCGCGAAGGTCGACGCCAACAGCGACGGAAAACTGACCAAGGCCGAGCTGAAGGCCGCCCGACAGGCCAGGAAGGCCAAGAAGTGCAAGTCCCACGACCCGGCCAAGAAGTTCGCCAAACTCGACGGAAACTCGGATGGCAAGGTCACGCTGGGCGAGATGAAGCGAGCCCACGCGGAACGTGAAAAGCGCCGCGCCGAGAAAGGGAAATCCGCGGGGAAGGGCAAGCGCGCCAAACACGGCAAGCACGGCAAGCACGGCAAGCGAGATCCCGCCAAGAAGTTCGCCAAGCTCGACGCCAATGGTGACGGTGGCGTGACGGTGGCGGAGCTGAAGGCGGCGCACAAGCAGCGCTGCGACGGTGCCGGACCTGGCAAGAAGGGCAAGAAGGGCAAGAAGGGCAAGTCCGGCAAATCCGGCAAATCCCGCCGTAGCGTCGGCTAACGGGCCGCGACCCGCTCGCGGCGTGACCGACAGCAGTCACGCCGCGCAGCGCCGCGCCTCACTCGACAACGCGGACTTCGCTGCTGGCGCTGTGGCCGAACCGCTCGGGCTCGTACATGGCTTCAGCCTTGATCGGCGGTAGATGAAACCGACCGATCGTCGTTGCGCGTGCGGTGTAGCTGTAGCTGTACACGCCTGCGGGCATGGAGTCGGCGAACAGCAGCATGCGGTCGTCCCGGAGATCGGTGTGACTGAAACGCCACCACGGCCACCACCAGCGACCTGGGGTGGCCGTCGGTGTTGTGTGTGCCGCCGCCGCGCCGCTGGTCACAAAACGTGGGTTCTGCCCCTCGAATCCCGCGGGCAAGCCGTCGTCGACAACGACGTAGCTAGCGCGGTCTCGGGCAACCACATGGATGGTGATGCGGACGTCCGTGCCGGCCTTGACGATCCAGCTTCCGTCGTCGCTGCGTTGGACGGCGTCTTTGTCGAGGACCCCGGCCGCGTCGGGGAGGGCTTCGTACTCGCGGTACACCAAAAAGCCCTGGTCCTCAGCGGGTAGCTTCAGATCCTTGGGGGCGTACCTCAGTCCCAGCCGATAATAGAGCTTGCCCGGTCCGTCTTTGGCGATGGTGACCACGCGCTCCTTGGCACCCGTAACGCTCGTCATCGCGACTCGCTGGTCCACGGTGGTCATGCTTCGGCCGGCAAACTTGGCTTCGGATGCGTAGTCCTCATCGAGCCAGACCCGCGCCACGAAATCGGGCTCTGCGCCCTCGACGGTGTCGTAGTAGCGACTTGCGCCGAGCAGGGCCCAGGCATTGGCGTGCGTGGAGCCCCAGCGCCCGCCCAGCCGCGGGTCGCGGTCGGCCATGATGCCGGCCATGACCTTCGGCAAGATCGGATCGGTCGGCGTAACCTCGAGCAGCGCCATCATCACGATGGCATCGGTTTGAACGTTGGAGTGCATGAGCACCGAGAGTCCGCTTGCGTACGCTTCGGAGCGGTTTTCGGCGAAATGCGCAGCCTTGGCGCTCTCGACGATGGCATCGTCGAGCTCAGCCCGGAGCGCGTCGCGCTCGACCGTCTTGCCGAATCGATGCGCGACGGTCATCAGCTGGGCGCGGGCGTACAGCGGTAAGTCGCCGCGGTGACCCCAAACCCGGTCGAAGAGGTCCTCACCGCGTTTTTCTCCCGACAGTAGCCACAGCCCAAACGCACGGCTTGTCCAGTCGTAGTAGCGACCCCATCGGGTGTGGTGCCCATGTCGGACGAAATTCTCGACGTAGTTCAGCGCTCGGTCCAGGGCCGCAGCGTCGACCGCGTAGCCTTTGGCCTTGCCTTCGAGCAGCGACAGCGCAACCCAGTTGGTGAGGTAGGGCCAGCTCTCGCCCTTGGTCCAGTAGCCGAACCCGCCGTCGGGATTCTGTTTGTTGAGCAAGCGCTTGATGCCATCGGCGACCAGGAGATCGCGTTTGGTCTTGTCGGCGACGGATGCAATCGGGAACTCGTTGATGATGTCCGACAGCGCAAAGATCGGGAGCATTCGGCTCGCGGTCTGCTCGGCGCACTCGTACGGGTAGCTCACGAGATATTCGACCGCGTCCTCTAGGCCCGACAGCGCGGTGCTCGACAGCGACACCTCGAGTCCACCGAAGTCAGGCAGGGCGTCGGTCGGCGGCTCGAGCAGGCGCTGGGTTGCGGTGTCGACCACGCCGTAGTCGGCAAATGCCTTGGCGGTGGCTGGGTAGTGCACGGGGAGGGTGAGCTCGGTCGCATCGCGCCCTGCGTTGCTCATCACCGCAAACTGCAGGCGCATGAGACCGACGGCTTCGGTGGCCATCGAGAACCGGACCTCCCGCGACTCGCCCGCGGGGATCTCGACGAATTTCTCGCTCTCTCCGGTGATCTCGACATTGAGTCCGCGGACGCCCGTCAGAATCTTCTGGGGGGCGTCGCTGAGGTTGTCGACCATGACCGAACCCTCAAAGGCGTCGCCAAAGTTCGCAAACCGCGGAAGCGAAGGTCGAACCATGATCGGCTTGCGCACAGTGACCGTGGCTTCGCCGTTGCCAAACCGATCGGCGTGGTCCGGGTCAACGGCGACGGCCATGATCCGGAACGTGGTCAGGTTCTCCGGCATCTCGATCTCGAGCGTGGCCATGCCGCTGTCATCGGTCATGACCTCCGCGTCGAAGAATGCGGTGGTGGCAAAGACGTCCCGCAGCGAGACTGGCTGGCTCATGGCTGCGCTGACGTCGAGGGCGGCCGAGGAGTCGGCGAGGCTCTCGGACTCGCGCGCGCTGTCCTTGTTGCTTCGCTTTTTGGCCTTGGACGGAGCGCCCGGAGGCGGTGCGGGCTGGGGGGCCGCCAGCCCGCCGACCGACAAGCCGATAGTGCCTTCGCCAGCCCCGCCGCCTCCGCGCCCCGTCCCCATCATCCCGAGCCCCCCGCTGCCGAACCGGCTTCCGGCTTCGGTTGCTTCTTCTGGAGCGAAGACGGCCGCGGGGTCCGCCTGGGCCATCACCGCGGCCTGTAGGGCGTACAGCCATACGTTGGGGCTGCGTCGGCGGTGAAAGAACGCCAGCGGGTCTGGAGTCTTGTGGCCGAGCAAGCTCAAGACGCCTTCGTCGACGACCATCACCGCGACGGCAGACTTGGTGGGGTCGCCCGCTGCAGAGTGCGTGTTGATCGACAGCTTGAGGGTGCTCCCGGGCTCGATGCGATCCGCGTGTGGGGTCAGCTCCACAACAATGCGCTTGGCGGCATCATTCACCTCGAGCTCCAGCTCGCCGGTCGCCGCAGCCGGCCGGCCGAGGTCCTGCCCACTGGGGACGCCCTTGACCTCCACGCGACCGCTGGTGAGCAGTGCCGACATGCGGACGCCCGGGATCATCGTGTCGTCGATGGGGATCTCCACAACGTGGGAGCCGCCCTTGAGGTGTACCGGGATGTGCTTGGAGAGCCCCTCACGCTCGACGACGACCACCCCGCGGGCCTCTTCGAAGGGGGAGCGCAGCAAGACCACGGCGGTATCCCCGGGTTGGTATTTCTCTTTGTCGGCGACCAGATCGATCCGGTGCTCGCTGTCCTCCCAGACCACGGCATCCTTGCCGTGCACGTAGATCGTCAGCTCGCTGTGGGCCTCGTTCCCCGCATCATCCTTGGCAGTGCCGCGTACGTGATACGAGCCCGCCGAGCCCACGGTGACCTCGCAGGTGGCGGGGGCACTGCTGGACGAAAGCGAGCATGCGCCCGCTTTGACCTCGCTCGTCACGTACTCAAAGGTCCACTTGCCGTCCTTTTCGACCGCGGTGCGCGTCGTCTCCTTGCGGACGACACTCAGCTCCACCGCACGTCCCTCGGTCCGCTTGCCGTCCAGGTCGACGGCGATCGCGGACAACTGAGCCGTCTGGCCCTCCTTGAGCACACGACGGTCGCTGCGGAGCCCAACGTAGACCGCAGCGGGGTGCACCACAAAGCTGCTTGTTCCGGCGATGGCCTGGCGGTTCTCATCGGTAACCGTGGCGTTGATGGTGTAGGTGGATGCCGCGGGCGGTGGTGGATCGACCTTGGTCTTGGGCTTGCTGGGCGTTTTGACGGCCGCAGGGTCGGGCTCGATCGCCAGCAGCGACTTGTCGATCTTCAGGTGACCCAACGTATCGAGCACCCCCGTGCCCGTCGTGAGCGTTCGGCCAGGGCTCGGGGGAGGGCTGTACCAGTGGTGCCTGCGCCGCACATTGCGGCCGAATGAGAAATCTCGGTTTGCGTCGCCCGGAGGCGTAAAGCCGCTCTCCGCCCGGGTCAATGACCACGCTACGTTCCCGCCCACCAGTGGAGCGCCGTGCAGGTACTCGCCCTCCACGTTTGCCGACAGCGTGCCGCCGTACAGCAACGGCGACGCGTCCGGCCGGTTGATGGCAACCTTGAACTCCGGGGTTCGATACGTCTCGACGGGGATCGAGTGATAGAACTCTTTGTTGTTGAAGAGTCCGGTGACCTTCAGCTTGAAGTTGTAGTTCCCGGTACCTCCATCGGCGTCCGTCTCGATGTCGACGGCAAACGTGCCAAAAGGCCCAATCTGCGTCTCGCCCTTGGCCACCTCGACGCGGCGTGCGTCGTGCACCGTGTACTCGGCGGTGACGCCCTTGTGCCACATGGCCACGCCACCGGTCGGCCCGCGGGTTTCTGAACGCAGGATACCCGCGAGGTGGATCGTATCGCCGGGCTTGTACGGCGTGCGGTCGGTGTAGATGAACGCGCGGGGCTGGTCCGACGTCGAGCTGCTGTGTCGCCACCCATTGCGGAGATCGCTCTTGTCCAGCCGCATGAACGCGTAGTCGTCGTCCGTTTCCGCGATGAGCAGACCAGGATTGGTCGATGTCCCAAACTCGGCCGTCGCGACCCCATTGGCATCGGTCACGCCGTCCCACAGCTTGCGGTGGCCAGTGCTGCGATCGAGCAGGGTGAGCCGAGCGCCCGCGACAGGCTCGCCGTTGGACAGCTGCGTCACCTGAAGCAGGCCCGTCTTGCCGTCCAGGGCCGCGGAGATGCCGAGGTTCGTGATCTCGAACAACTCGGTGTACTTGACCCGGCGTTTCCATCCGTCGGACTCGACCTCCTCGGAGCGCGAGGTGAGCCACACCGCGTTCCGGTTGGGCATCAACATCTTCGACAGGTCGATCGTCGTCTCTTCTTGGCGCTTGAGCGACGCACGGACGTCGAGCGTGTCCGTCCACGTGGCGGCGGGCATGCCTCGGGGCCACAGGTCCGGCCCAGCGCTTCGCGGGTACACGAACGTTTTGATGTCGTCGGCCTTTACCGCATGTGCGCCGACTTCGAGCTCCTCGATGCCAGCCACCCTCAGCGTGATCTCTTGGCTGCCGCCCCGCTCGATGACCACGGGACTTTGCCCTCGACGGACCGGCCTCACCGAGGGGTAGGGCGGTCCTAGCGTGATCGCCTTTTTGAACGGCTTGGCGAGCGTCTGGCCGTACGTATCTTCGACCCCAGCGTCGACGACAACGTTGTACCGCGTGCCTCCCTCAAACCGGCCGCTGAGCGTAATGCCACGCCAGCCTGACGAGACGTTGAGCTTATCGACGGGCGGGGTGACGTGGACCTTGGACGCAATCTTGGCGTCGGTGACCGTGTTGGTCGTCTCCAGGTTGATCCCGTTGGTCGCCCAGCATGACCCACAGCCCGACCAAGAGACTCGAAGCGGCGGATAGGTCGTGAAGTTGACGAGAATCGCTGCGCTCTTGTTTGGACCCTCGCCGAACGTACCGGGCGCCAGCTTGACGGTGTAGCGGACGTTGGGGAGCAGCTCGGTGCTCGGCACCACCCGAAGCGTGCGTGCCTCACGGGCCAGCTGCGCTTCGCTCTTCGGCGTTGTGGGGGTTGGGAGCGGTGGCGCCAGTGTCAGCGGTACTGCTTTGCCGTCGCCTCGCAATTCCAGCGCGGCCATCAGCGCGACCTTTTGGATCGGCTGGTTGAACGTCAGAGAGATCGTGGGGTCGAGCTTGGTGTGCGATTGTCCGTTGGAGGGGGACGACGACGTGAGCGCGAGGGTCGGCGTGGAGAACGTCCAGTCCACGGCCTTGTCGAGCTCGGCGCCAGTGGTTGACTTGGCGCCCGCGGGTACGGTGACCGTGTATGTCGTGGAGTAGGGCATCCGCCCCTCGGGCTCCCAAACCACCACGTGCGTGCCGAGCCACCGGGCTTTGCCGGGCGGCTTGGGGTCGATCTCCAGTGGCACGGCCTTGGTACGGAGCGTCTCCAGCGAGGCCAGCGGGATCATGGGTTGGTTGAACGCGACACGAACCGCCCCCACCAAGGTCTGGGCGCCGACAGGCCCGTGTCGGAGAACCTCCAAAGGCGTCCCCGGGGGAACGGGCGGCGCGCCCGAAAACTCTTTGGGGTCGAACGGCAGCTCCACGCGCTCGCCGACCGTTGCGGGTTTCGCCGGGCCCGGACGCGGTTGAATCGTGGTGGCGAGGTCGCCCGGTTGCTCGACCAGGTCGGGCACGCCCGCCCACAGGTCCAGCTCCACAGGCGCGGCCGGCGGAGGCTCGGGCGCTGGCTCCGGCTCCGGCGTGGGCTCCGTCTTGGAGCACATCGTGAGAAGCAGCACGAGGGGCAGCAGGAGGACCCGCATCAGGTGCGAATGGGCGAGGGCTTGGGGCCGACTCGACATGCGGAGGATCGTACGTGGGTCCATCGGGAATTCCGAAGCCTATTTGGTGCGATGGTTACGAGGACTCCCGGTTTTGTTTCTCGAACGACGCGGGATGAAATTGGCGCCAGGCATAGTTGCGTCGCCCAGGAGCCACTGGGGCGAGAGCCCGTAGTCCAACGCCCCACGCCCGCCGAAAGTTCTCTGCGGGGCCAGTATCGCTGCTGGAGTGGGGAGCCCAGATCAGACCATGACCACCCAACGACACCACGCTCGTCCGTCCCGTACTCGTACCGGGCTCGCCGCGCTGGCGATGTGCCTCGCGCTCAACCTCGCCTGCAAGGGAGAGTCGGGAGGCAAAGAAGGCGACGGCGGCAGCCACAGCGACAGCGACAAGAGCGCTGGCGGAGGCTCGCCGCTGTCCATGATGGGCCCGTTCGCGAAGATGTTTGCGTCGGGGCTCAGCGAACCTGGGCCATACGACGCCCCGCGGAAATCCGCTGACTACGCCGAAGGAGCGCCGCATTGGTTGGTTGTCGAGCTCGACAAACCGATCGCCGAGCTCGAGTCGCTGTCGTTGTTCGGGGGAACCACGAGCCAGCCGCTGCGGGAGCTGCAGGCCAAGCTCCGCAAGGCCGCGAACAACGAGCATGTGGAGGGCATTGCGTTGCGAGCGAACGGTCTCGCGATCAACCTGGCGCTCGCGACCGAGCTGCGTGCGTCGCTCAAGGAGTTTCGGGCGGCGGGCAAGAGGCTGGAGTGCCACACCGAGAATGTCGCGAACGCCGGGTACTACGTCTTTACCGCTTGCGACTCGATCGTCCTGTCCCCGCTGGGCAGCGTCGCGATTACGGGCGCCGCGGCCACGCCGATCCACATCAAGGGCCTCCTGGATCGGGTCGGTGTCACGGCGGACTTTCTTCACGTTGGCGACTACAAGGGCGCCGCGGAGCCGATCACGAGGACCGAGCCGTCGCCAGAGATGATGGAGACCCTCGGCGCGCTCCTGGACCAGAGCTACGCGACACAGGTGGCGGCCATGGTCGATGGCCGGGGAATGGACGACGCCGCGGCCAAGGCCGCGATCGACCAGGCGCTGTTTGTTGGCGATGCGGCGGTCGAGGCCAAGCTCGTCGACAGCATCGCGACGTGGGAGGACTTTGTCGCAGCCAAGGGCAAGCCGTGGACCTCCGAAGGATCAAAGAATCCGCTGGATGACATGACCACGCTGCAGCGGTTCATCGGACTGATGCCGCCCGAAGTGCCGACCGAGCCTCACGTTGCACTCGTGTACGCGGTCGGCAATGTGATCGACGGTAAAGGCAACGGCGTCGTCGGTGCGCGCGAGGAGATAGCGTCGAGAACGTTGGTGGCGACACTGCGCGCCCTGGCCGACAACGACAGCGTGAAGGCGGTCGTGTTGCGGGTCAGCTCGCCGGGTGGAAGCGCGCTCGCCTCGGAGCTCATCTGGCACGCGGTCGAGGAGGTCAAGAAGTCCAAGCCGGTTGTCGTTTCGATGGGCGGCGTCGCGGCCTCGGGCGGCTACTACATCTCCGCGGGCGCGACCAAGATCTTCGCCGAGCCCGATACGATCACGGGGTCCATCGGCGTCGTAGGCGGGAAATTCGTGCTGGGCGATGCGTTGGCGTCGGTCGGCGTCACAAACTTCGAGCTCAAGCGGGGCGAGCGCGCGTTGATCTGGTCGTCCATGAAACCGTGGACGGAGTCCGAGCGCGCCGCGGTGCAGTCGATGATGGAGGCCACCTACGACACCTTTGTGAGTCGGGTTTCGGCTGGCCGCGGTCTGAGCACCGAGGCCGTTCACAAGGTCGCGCAGGGCCGAGTGTGGACGGGTACCGCCGCCAAGGCGCACGGGCTGGTCGACGAACTCGGCGGGTTGGACGCGGCGTTGGCCGAGGCGCAAGCCCTCGCCAAGGTGGAAGCCTCGGCGGGTATCGAGGTGTACCCAGCCGAGCCCACGCTGCGGGACCTGCTCAGCAGCTACGGGGCCGTGCATGCCGGCTCGACCTGGGGGAGCCGGGTGGATCTCGCCGTGGCCGAAGTCGGCGTCATGGCGGGGCCGCAGGTTGCGGCGCAGGTCGCCTCTTTGGTGGACACCACGTTTTCCATGCGTGACACCCGGATCTGGGCGATGACCTGGGTGCAGCCGCTCTAGCGTCGCGCGCATCGTGCGCTGGGCGCGGCCGCCGCGGGACGCCCACGCGCGCTGTTTGTGCGAGGACCGCCAACGATCGTTCGAGGACAGTTGCACCACAGCGGTGTTCTGCCCCTTTCGGCAGTTCAGATCGGCGCCGAATGACGCAATACTATTGCGGGTGGGCCAAGCCAGTACCAGCCTCGCACGCCAGCGTGCCTTGGTCCCGGTGCGGGTTGGTCATCGTCCCGCGGCGCTGTACCGAATCCCATTTTCATTGATGTTGATGGGGCTGCTGCTGATCTCGATTCAGGCAGGGCAGCCTCTGCTGGGACTGGCCGTGATGCTGACCGCGCTGATGTCGTCCGCGGCGATGGCATGGCGAACGGTTTCACGGCGCAGCACGCCCGCGACGGCACTGAGAGATCAGGGCGACGAGCGCCTCGCGGCGGGGGAGTACAAGGAGGCACGCGCGCTGTATGAGCGTGCACTCGCCGTGGTCGAGCGGGAGCTTCCGCCCGCGTCGCCCGAGGTGCTCATCAACTACTACAACCTGGCGGCGGTCAACTCGATGCTGCATGACCACGACCGGGCCGACCACTTCTTGTCCGAGCTGATGCGTGGGCTCGGTGACCGCGTACCGACGCGATGGACGGGCCACGTGGCGTGGTTGCTGCGACGGGTCGCGCACCACCATTCGTTGCGAGGTCGGCATGCACGGGCCGTTGCGCTGTGTCACCGCGCGCTCGACCTCGTTGGCGATGCGCCTGGCGCAGACGACAACACGGTGCGCTCGCTGCTGGACGACCTTGCGTGGATCCACCATCACGCGGGCGACTACGCCGAGGCCGAGTCCTTGTTTGGCAGTGCCTTGCAAGTGCACGAGCAGTTTCGGGACGCCGTACTCGAGCTTCGGCAGCGGCCCATGCGACGCGCGGCACAACCGGAGTCGCCGTACCGCGTGCCCGGCCCGGCTGCGGTGTCCACCACGGGCGGGTTGGATCGCGCGGTCGCGTACAGCCTGCTGGGCCTGGGCTGGACCGTCTACGAGCGCGGGCGCTACTCGGCCGCGCGCAAGTTCTTTGATCGCGCAGCCGTCGTGGCGGCCTCCGTGGGCGACGGCGATGGCGTCGACCCGTGGGCCCGTGCCAAGACGAGTGCCGGCCTTCAGGTCGAGATTCTCCGTGGGCGCGCGGCCGTCGCGGTGACGTTGGGCGACTATGCCGAAGCCGACGAGTTGTACGCGCGCGCGCAGACGATGCTGGACGCGGCGGAGGACCCGCTACAGGTCGCTGCGCTCGATATCGACATCGGGAGCCTGAGGCGGCTGCAGCGACGCTTCGACGGCGCCGATGAGGCCTACCGCAGGGCGCTGGATGGCATCACGCAGGCCAAGGAGGGGCGGGCGACCATCGCGTGCGCGCTGTACGAGAGCATTGCCGAGCTGCGCCGACGCCAGGGGCGCCTTCGCGACGCCCAACGCGAGATTCGCCGCGCGCTGGAGCTGGCAGACGACTGCCTTGGAGCCGAGCATCCGCGGGTCGCGGCGATCCTCAATGTTTCCGCTCGCGTGCTCGCCGCGCGGTCGGAGCACGTCGACGCCGAGCGGTCGGCCCGCAGGTCGCTGACGCTCATGCGTGCTGGCCTCGGACGGGCGCATCCGCGATTCGCGGACGGGTTCGTTGCGCTGGGGGAGGTCCAGCTGGGCCGAGGGCAGCTGGGCGCTGCGGAGCAGACATTCGCGCGCGCGCTCGGGCTGCGCGAGTCCACGCTCGGCGCGGACCACCCCGAGCTCGTCGAGATTCTCGAGGGGCAGGCAGCGGTGTTTCGGGCGACGTCTCGTCCCGAGGAAGCCGAGGCCGCGTTGGCGCGGGCAGCCGCCCTGGCGCCGCGGGCAGGCTCTGCCGCGGCGTGATATCTCCTGGTGCGCCCACGAGGCGACCTGCATGCCGTTGTCTCATCTCATCATCGCGATGATGTCGCTGACCGTCGCGTGCGGTACGGCCGACCCCGCCTCGCCTACGGACGAGGCGCCCGCACCTGAAGCTGTCCCAGGGCCGGCGCGCATTCCCGCGGCCGCGCCTGCTGCCGCTCAACCTCTGGATGCGCCCGACATGGCCGCGGCACTGACCGCGTCGTTCGAGCACGGGGTGGTCGCCCCGCCCGCTGGGGGCTCAACCTGGCAGGTCGATCCGTTTGTGGTCGCGTGGGTGACGAGCGCTGTACAGGCCAACGGCGATCGCTGGCTCACCCGATACAACGCCGTCGGTGCAGACGGCGTCGAGGTGAGTGGCTGGCAGGTTCGTGTGCCGTCTGCGTCGCCGCTGGCCGACCTCGGACTGCGCGACGGCGACGTGGTCGAAGAGGTCGCACGGGTGCCCGCTGGGGACGTCGAGGGCGTGACCACGGCGGTCTCTCGCGCCGAGAACCACATCGCGCTCACCGTCTACCGAGAGGATGTGAGCATCACGCTCGGCTTCCGCATCGAACCAGGGCTCATCTGGGCCAACACGCGTAAGGCGCTGAGCGGGGGGCCCACAGCGACCGACGGCAGCCACCCGTTTCGCGATCGATTGCAGGACGGCCCGGGAGCGACGCCGGATGGGCCGCCCAGCCAACCCGGCGGCGATGTCGAGGTGGTCCGTCCATCGAGCAGGCCGGCTGGCCGGCCGTCGTCGGGCGCCTCCAGCCGCCCGTCGCCGTCCACGCCGAGCAGCAATCCAAAGCCGCGTGGTCCTTCACAAGTCTCGTGCAGCAGCGGATCGGTCTGCACGGTCGACAAGGCGTACTTCAACTCGATGGTGAACAACCCCGCGCGGCTCAACTCCCAGGCAGGGGTTGTGCCCGCGATTCGGAACGACGTGCACTCGGGCTACAAGCTCAAGTGGGTCAAGTCTGGCAGTGCCGTCCATGCATTGGGGTTCCGGAGTGGTGACAAGGTGACGCACGTCAACGGTGCGGACCTCACCGACGATCTTGCAGCACTGGGCGTGTACGCGAGCATCGGCTCCACGCGACGATTCAACGTCCGATATGTGCGCGGCGGGTCCACGCGCACCAAGACGATCCACATCAGGTGACGCTCCGGCCGTGCGCAACATCAAGTACCTCATCTACGCCATCGGGGCGGTTGGTCTACTGCTGGCCGTGGGTGCCATTGGTCTCACCGTGCTGGGCATGCCCAAGTTCGAGGTCGCAGCGCCCACGCTCGAGGTCGACAAGTCGGCCGCTCGGGTGCAACGCGGTCGCCAGCTGGCTCGCATGCTCTGCCTCAGCTGCCACTACAATACGAACGAGCGGCGACTCCAGGGGGCCCCACTGACGCGGGTACCGTGGCGGATCGGGAACCTGCAGTCCCCCAACATCACCAAGCACGCCGAGCACGGGATCGGCTCGTGGACCGATGGCGAGGTCGCGTTCGCGCTGCGCACGGGCGTCCACCCCAAGACGGAGCAGCTGATGCTCCCGGTGATGCCGCGCTGGCCCGCGATGGCCACCGAGGATTTGGAAGCGATTGTCGCGTTCCTTCGCTCCGATGATCCGATGGTTGCCGAAGCGGACGTCGCCCGCGGCCGCCCGCGGGTGACGTTGCGGGCCAAGCTTTTTGCCCGACTCAAATGGCAGCCGTCCGACTACCCGGCGCAGCCCATCCCCGTTCCAGACGCGGATGATCCCGTCGTCTACGGAAAGTACCTGGTCGATTCGGTGCTTCAGTGCCACCGCTGCCACAGCGCGTCGCTGGACGCCATCGACTACGCCGACCCGCCGCAGACTCCGGGTTATCTAGGCGGCGGTGCCAAGCTGGATGGGGTGGCGCTCAAGACGGTACGTGCAGCCAACCTCACGTCGCACGCCTCGGGCCTCAAAGACTGGACCGCGGTCGATCTTCGGCACGCGCTCATCGATGGCTTCCGCCCGGACGGGGCTGTGCTGCGCTGGCCGATGCATCGCTTCGCGGACCTCTCCGTCGGCGATGTTGAAGCCATCTACGCCTATTTGCGGACGGTGCCGCCGATAGCGTCCACGATCGAGCGCCCCGAGCCGCGGCGCATCGGAAGCGTTGCGGACCCGGGGCTGCACGCGCTGCAGAAGTATGGCTGCGTCCACTGCCACGGTGAAACGGGGGAGGGGCTGGCTGACCTGCGCGGGCTGGACAAGACGTTTCCGTCCGACAAGGAGCTCATCGCGTTTCTCAAAGACCCGTCCACGAGCTACGAGGGCACGGTCATGCCCAAGTACGACGGTGTGGTCGAAGACGGGGACTACGCCGCGCTGTGTGGCGCGATGCGCCGCATCTCCAAAGCCCGCGAGGAGGCGTTCGCGGTGGCGGGCGCGCAGTAGCGACTGCGATAGTCCCGCGCAACGACTGCGCTTGTGCATCGGCGGTCGTGCGAGACTCCTCGTATGACAAGCCCCGAGTGGAAGACCACGGCCTGCATCCTGTGCGAGTGCAACTGCGGTCTCAAGGTCGAACTCGGCGGTGAAGACGGACGCCGACTCGTACGGTTCCGGGGCGACAAGGAGCACCCCGCCTCGCAAGGGTACGCCTGCGAGAAGGCCCATCGCCTGGACTACTACCAACATGGGCGAGACCGGCTGCGTATGCCGCTACGCCGACGAGCGGACGGAACGTTCGAGGAGATCGACTGGGATACGGCGATCTCGGAGGTTGCAGCTCGGCTCGCGAGCGTGCGCGATACGTACGGGGGCGAAAAGATCTTCTACTACGGCGGCGGAGGGCAGGGGAACCACCTTCCGGGTGCGTACGCCACCGCGACGCGCCGCGCTCTTGGGTCCCGCTATCGATCCAACGCGCTGGCCCAGGAGAAGACGGGCGAGTTTTGGGTGAGTGACCGAATGCTCGGCGCCTACACGCGCGGCGACTTCGAGCACTGCGAGGTTGCCGTGTTCATCGGGAAGAACCCATGGCATTCCCACTCGATCCCGCGGGCACGCGTGACGCTGAAGACTATCGCCAAGGATCCCGCCCGCTCGATGATCGTGATCGACCCGCGGCGCACCGAGACCGCCGCGCTGGCGGACATCCACCTGCAGGTGCGACCGGGTACCGATGCCTGGCTGCTCGCAGCGATGGGGGCGATCCTCATCGAGGAAGACCTCATCGACCATGCGTTTGTCGCCGAGCATGTGGTCGGCGTTGAGCCCGTTCTTGCGGTGCTGCGCGACGTGTCGGTGGCGCAGTGCTGCGCAAAAGCGGGGGTCGATGAGGCGCTCGTACGTCGCGCCGTACGTCTCATCGGTCGCGCAAAGAGTGTCGCGAGCTTTGAGGACCTTGGCGTCCAGATGAACCGGCACTCCACGGTGGTCAGCTATCTGCACCGCATCCTGTGGCTTGTCACCGGGAACATCGGGAAGAAGGGGACGCAGTACGTGCCCACGACGCTTATCGACATGGGCGGCGGACAGGGCAAGCGCCGCAGCCCGGTTGTCGGGGCGCGGATCGTCGCCGGCCTGGTGCCGTGCAATGTCATCGCCGATGAGATCCTTACGGAGAGTGAGGACCGCTACCGCGCGATGATTGTGGAGGCGGCCAATCCCGCTCATTCGCTGGCCGACAGCAAGCGGATGCGGGAGGCGCTCGGTTCGCTGGACACACTGGTCGTGATCGACGTCGCGATGACCGAGACGGCGCAGCTGGCCGACTACGTGCTTCCGGCGTCGACCCAGTTCGAGAAGGCAGAGGCAACGTTCTTCAACCTCGAGTTTCCGGAGAACTACTTCCATCTGCGCCAGCGCCTGTATCCCGCGCCGCAAGGGCCGCTGCCCGAAGCCGAGATTCACGCCCGTCTGGTGGAGGCGCTTGGCGGCGTCACCGATGAGGATCTCGCACCACTGCACCAAGCCGCGGCCAAGGGGCGACTGGCGTACGCAGGGGCCTTGATGACCCATGTGCTGCCCCATCCTCGCAGGTCTGGCGCCGCGCCCGTGTTGATGTATCGGACACTGGGCCCCACATTGCCGGAGGGCACCCGCGAAGCGGCGGTGCTGTACGGCATCGCGCTCAAAGCGGCGATGTCGGAGGCGAAGTCACTGGCCCGCGCGGGCTTCGAAGGACCACCGCTGCAGGTCGCTGACGCGCTGTTCACTGCCATGCTCGAGACGCCCTCGGGCGTGGTGTTCGCGGTGGGGGATTGGGACGAGGTGCTCGGCCGGATCGGGACGCCCGACGGGAAGATCCAGCTCGAGCTGCCCGACCTTCTGGAAGTCGTGGCGGGCTTGGGCACCAGCGATGAGGCCCAGGACACAGCGTTCCCGTTTGTGCTCTCAGCGGGGGAGCGTCGGTCCTTCACCGCAAACACGATCATCCGCGATCCCGCGTGGCGGAAGAAGGACGCCTCAGGCGCGCTTCGCATCGCGCCGTCAGACGCCGCGGCGCTGTCGGTGAGTTCGGGCGACAAGGTCCGGCTCGCGACCAAGCGCGACGCGGTCATCGTCTCCGTCGAGGTCTCCGACTCGATGCAAGCCGGGCACATCTCGCTGCCCAATGGCCTGGGCATGCTGCACCGAAGCGCCGAAGACGTCTCGGCCGGCGTCGCGCCGAATGAACTCACCGCGAGTGGAGACTGCGATCCGTACGTCGCGACGCCGTGGCACAAGTTTGTTCCCGCGGCGATCGAGCGAATCTAGCCCAGCAGCCGGCGGATGATGCCCATCTTGCCCGCGAACGGCGGGTACTTGAGGTCGAGATCCAGCTTGTTCGACGCTCGAAGCACGCCCTTGACGTGGGAGAACGTGAAGAACGAGTCGTCGCCGTGGTAGCTGCCCGTGCCGCTTTGCCCCACACCGCCAAACGGTACGTTGTGGTCGGCGACGTGCATGAGTGTGTGGTTGATGCAGCCATCGCCGAACGAGATGCTGCCGACAACCTTTTGCTCTTCTTCGCGACTGGTCGTGAACAAGTACAGCGCCAGCGGGTTGGGGTTGCGGTCGACCAACCCGACCGCCTCGTCGAGATTGTCGACCGCGATGATCGGCAGGAGCGGTCCGAAGATCTCTTCGGCCATCACCGCATCGTCGGGCGTCACTTCGGTCATGACGGTCGGCGCGATGTAACGCTTCGCGAGATCGGTCTCGCCGCCCACGGCAACCTTGCTGTCGTCGATGAGCGCACAGATCCGTGCGAAGTGGCGTTCGTTGATGATGCGACCGTAGTCTGAGGCTTCCTTGGGATCGGCACCGTAAAAGTCAGTGATCGCCGTTTTGACCCGTGCGAGGAACTCGTCGTGCACGCTGCGCTCGACCAGCACGTAGTCCGGCGCGATGCAGGTCTGCCCCGCGTTGGTGAACTTCCCGAACACGATGCGCCGCGCTGCGACGTCGAGGTCGGCCGTTGCGGTGACGATGGCAGGGCTCTTTCCCCCGAGCTCAAGCGTGACCCGACTCAGATGCTCGGCCGCGGCGTGCGCCACGATCTTGCCCACGAACGGGCCTCCCGTGAAAAACAGGTGGTCCCAGCGCGGCTTGAGCAGCTCGGTGGAGGTTTCGATCCCACCCGTGACGCAGGCGACAAACTCGGGCGGGAACGTGTCGGCGATGAGCTCGGCGAGGACGGCCGATGTGGCGGGCGCGACCTCGGACGGCTTGAGCACGACCACGTTGCCGGCCGCGATTGCGCCAACGAGGGGCGCTAGCGTCAGCTGAACCGGATAATTCCAAGGCGCGATGATCAGCGTGAGGCCCAGCGGTTGGGGCACGCGCTGGGACATCGCGGGCGCCAGGAGAAGACCGGGCAGCCGTGTCTTGGGGCGCATCCACCCGCGAAGCCGCTTGAGCGCGAGCTGGACTTCGCTCCGGACGAAGCCGGTCTCGGTGATGTACGACTGGTCGGCATCCTTGCCGAGGTCCTCGAAGAGCGCGGCCGCGAGCTTGGACTCGAACGTCTCGCAAGCGCGAAGGAGCGCACGAAGCTGCTCCTCGCGAAATGAGCGGGTCAGCGTGGCACCGCTCTTGAAGAACTTTGTCTGGGCGGCGCGGATCTCGTCGATGCGGGCCGCGTCGGTTTCGGGGACGTGGATGGCGGCGCCACCAGGGATTCCTTGGGTTCCGTCAGCCATGCACTGAGGATTCTAGTGGTAGCCGGGCAGTGGTCAAGCGAGAGATTGACCGGTTGGTCAGCCCCGTGGTAGCCCAATATTTCCGGGGTATTGGACAAGTCCGTGCGATGACTGCGGAACTCCGTACGCCGCCGAAGAGAGCTATTGAACGCAGCCCGGCCACGTCGATTTGATCCCGAGCGCAGTCGCGCAGCGATCCTGGAGGCGGCGCAAGAGTGCTTCTTGGCGCGCGGTTACGCGGGGACTTCGATGAGTGGCGTCGCCAAATCTTCGGGCGTGACCAAGAGCCTCATCCACCACCATTTTGGGACCAAGGACGCGTTGTGGCGCGCGGTGAAGCAGCGTTGTTTTGCCGAGTACCACGCCGAGCAGATGGGCTTGCTGACGTCGCCAGTCGCGCTATCGGTCGCGGTGCTTCGAGAATCGATGCAGGCCTACTTCCGGTTCCTGCTCGATCACCCGGAGGTTATCCGGCTCAACGCTTGGGTCCATCTCGAGGGCGACCGAGAGAACGCCGAACCGGTGATCGAGATGCGCGACGAGGGCATCGCCCGAATCAAGGCAGCGCAGGAGCTCGGGTTGCTCAGCAAAGACGTGCCCGCGCCATTCTTGTTCCTGAGTTTTCTGGGCATGGTGCAGGCGTGGTTCACCGATCCGGCACGCCAGAACCGGGCCGAGGGCAACGAGCGCGAGGCGGCGCTGGCCTACCTGGACAGCGCGTGGAAGATCTTTGCGTGCGGCGTGTCGGGCACGGGCGGCTAAGGGCGCGCTACAAGATCGCCAGCGACAGCCCGGCCATGAGCCCGAGCGGGACGAGCACAAGCATGATGAGGGCGGCGCCGATCGCCATCAGCGCTAGCCACACGAGCACCGCGCGGGCCCAGCCGATCTCGTACGCGCTCTTGAGGATGAAGAGCCACACGATTGGCCACAGGATCCACAGCGGCCCCGCGGCAGAGAACATCGCGTGCCCCAGCGAGAGCACACCCGTGGTGACGAAGGCGCGCCCCACGGAGTTGCGCTGCGCTGGAACAGCCGTTGCGACGCCGATCGCGACCTTGAGGATGACCGCGAACAGAAACCAGACGATGAGTGTGCCGAACATGATGGGAGGCGGGCGCGCTTGCTCCTAGCCTGGTGCCGCAGGGCTCCAGCGCAATCGCTGCGAGGCAATTGAACCCAAAAACCCCGTAGTTGTTCCCAGGTGGCGCGAAACGAGGGCGGTTTGCACCGCGTCTAGGCTGGAGCGGGGACCGGGTCGCCCGGAGCTGGAGTCTCGGACTTTGCGTCATCCGCGCCTGCCGCCGCCGTCTCGGCGGGCGCCGCTGCGCCGTCCGTCGCCTCGGTCGGAGCAGCTGCCTCGCCCGAAGCGGACGCGTCGTCGCCCTCGGCCGCCTTCGCCTCCGTTTGGGCGGCGTCGCCGCGCCCCTTTTTCCGACGTCGCTTTCGGCTCCGCTTGCCATCGGACGCGTCAGCCGCCGGATCGCCGTCGGTCGCCCCCTTGTCTTCAGCGGGCGCCCCCTTGTCTGCAGCGACTTGGGCGGGCACCTCGGTCGCATCTGGCGCCGCGGTGTCGTCGTCCTGCGGCTGATCGCTGGGCATCTCGCCGACCTCCAGCACGCAGTCGCCGAACGTGGCCTCCAGCTGGTCTGGGTTCCGGCTCAAAGAAACTTCGAGGGTCTCCGCGCGAATCACCGTGTTGCTGTGCACGCGTCCCGCAATCGTAATCGTCTCGACCTCGACCGTCCCCGCGACCGCACCTTGTGATCGAATCTCCTTGGCGCGGAGCGTCCCTGTGACCGACCCCGTGTCCGTGATGTCGACGGCCGGGGCTTCAAGTTCACCCTCGATGGTGCCGCGCACGACGATCTTGCACTTGGCGCGCATGGTCCCCGACACCTCGGTGCCCTCTTCGACCAGCGTCTGCCTCTCCTGTGTATTGTCGCTCATCGTTGTGTCCCTTTCTTAGGCTTGCGCCGCCTTGACGATCTCGATGCGGAGCTTGCACCCGCGTTCAAAGGCAAACTCGGTGGCTGTTGACGGCTGCTGAACCGTGGACGCGACCACGCCCGTCGAGCTGACGACAAGGCGCTGCGGCTCTACGAGACCTGGGAGGCTGCCCTGAACAAAGCGGCCGTGGATTGTGAGGCGGCCGCCGTTGATCGTGCAGTCCTTCATCGAGCCCTTGTCGCCGAGCACGAGTTCGGCGTCCGACGACAGCTGGATTGCGCAGTTTTCGAACGCGCTCTCTACGTGCACCGTTGCGCCCTCGCGAAAGTCGAGTTCCGCGTTGCGCAGGACATCGCCGTGCCCGAAAAAGCGCCGCTGCCGGCCACCGGGTGCGGCCTCATCGGCCGAGAGCATCTGGCGAATTTGGCGAATGTCGAACAGCCGCTTGCCGTCGCCCTTGGGCCCGGCGTCGGCCCACTCGGCACCGACGGAGTCTTGGAACACGCCGCCCGTGTCCATGCCGTGAATCTTGGCCCCGGTCAGGTTGGCGTTGCTCAGGTCGGCGTCGGCAAACACGCCCCGCCGCAGGTCGGCGTTGGAGAGGTTCACCCCGTTGAGCTTGGCCCCGGTGAGGTCAGCCTCGCTCAGATCGGCGTTGGTGAGGACCGCATCCTTGAACACCGCAGCCACCGCGATGGCACGGCTCAGGTTTGCGTGGTCGAGTTGCGCTTCGGTCAGATCGGCGGACCGAATTGTCGCTCGGGTCAGGTTTGCGCTGCGCAGCGTCGCGCCCGAAAGGTCAGCCTCCTCGAGGTCGGCGTTGCTGAGGTTCGCACCCGTCAGATTGGCCTTGCCCAGAATCGCGCCGTCGAGCTGGGCGTAGCGCAGGCGGGCACTCTGGAGGTTCGTTCGGTCCAGCTTGGCGCCGGATAGGTTAGCCCGGGTGAAATCGGCGCCTGAGAGGTTGGCCGACGTTAGCAGAGCCCCGTCGAGGTCGGCCTTGGACAGGTCCGCATCGGTCAGGTTGGCGTTGGCAAGATTGGCCTCTCGAAGGCTGACGCCCGAGAGATCGGCTCCCGACAGGTCGACGTTCTCCAGGTTTGCTCCGTCGAGGTCGGACCAGGCGAGTTTGATCCCCGCCAGCGCCCCGCCCCGCAGATCCAATCCTCTTAGGTCGGAGCGCTCGAAGGATTTTCCCGCCTTCGCGCCCCGCTCGATCTCGGCTTTGTTCGGTTTGGCCATTCGTCATGTTCTCCTGGGCGCCGTTGCACTGCGCCCGCCGTCGTTCAGTGCGCGCCGCTGCTACTGCTGAGAAAACCAGCAATGCGCTTGATTTTTTGGTCGACCGGGATCTTGTCGATTTCGGTGACCAAGTCGACTTGTCCCAGATGGGCCAATGCCAAGTTGATGCGCTGGAGGAGCTCGCTGCGTAGCGATCGCAGTCGCCGCTTGTCTCGCGACCGCTCCTGCTCCTCGGCTTCGCGGAATGCGGCTTGCGACTCCCGCACCTGTTCGAGCAGAGCGGCTATCCGTTTTCGCTCGTCGGCGTAGCCCGCGTGCTCCGCCCGCTCCGCGCGGGAGGATCGGTAACCCACGAACTGCTCGGCGACCGCCACGCTGACCTCGAGGCTGACCCCAGTGGCAGCGGCGATGTCTTCACCCCTCGCGCCGTAGAACGCCTTGAGCGACGACAGCCCCGCGCCATAGATCCGCTCGATCGACAGCGTCGACATCCCCGGAACTTGAGACAGCAGCGTATTGATAATGATGGGCTCGCGGCGCGACCGGAGTTCTTTGAGATCGAACGCCTCAGGCAAGACCTTGGTCAGGCCGCCGAACATCGCGAGCAGCTTGGTGCGCGGCGCGTCGGTGATGAGGGTGGCGGGGCCCCGCTTGGCGTCGTCGAGGGCTTTTTGCAGCTTGTCGAGCGCCCGCGTGAGCGGGTCGTGCTCAATACCGTCGGCGGCGCGGCGCATCGACGCGAGCGCGGGCGAGCAGATTTCGATCCACTGCTTGCTTGTCGGCGACAGGGTGAGCTCGGCCAGGAAGTCGCGGAGCTGTGCGCAGTGGTGCGCTGCGATCTCGCCGAATAGCTTGCGAATCTCGGCTTCGGTTTGGACGGAGCGTCGAACCGTCCCGGGCCCTGCCGCGGTGGCTCCCGCAGGCAGCGTGACCCCGTCGAACAGCGCGTCGACTTCGTCGTCCAATGGCGCGTCGAAAGGGCCCGGCCGACCCGTAGTCGAGCGTGGCGGTAGCTTGCGTCGCGGAGGCGCTGCCGCGGTGGCGGGGCCTCGCGGCGGTCGCACGGCCATCGGCTTGGTCTCGGTGCGTGGGGTGATGGCGGGGGCTGCGGCGACTGCCGGTTTCGCTGGCGTCGCGGCCTCCTTGAACATGGTCTTCCGGACACCGGCCTTGTCACGACTGCGGGCGGAGAGCGGCGCAAGTGCGCCCGAACCTGCTGCAGGGGCCGGCTTGGCCTCGCTCCGCAGTGGCGGCGTGGGCGGGCTCGTTGGCTTGCGCGCCGTGTCTTTGGGCGGCGGCTTTGCGGCCGCACGAGGTGCGGATGGCGAGTTTGCCGAACTCCGACTCGGCGATGTCGGGGGGGCGGAGGCCGTTCGCGGCGGGGCGGTAGTGGCCGGAGGCTGAATCTGCGGGCGATCGGGGGGCACGGGGGCACGCTGCGGTTTGGGGGCGGGCGACGGCTTGGGAGCAGGGGACGCTTTGGGCGCAGACGAGGCTTTGGGCGCAGGCGCGGCTTTGGGCGCGGACGAGGCTTTGGGTGCAGGCGAGGCTTGGGGCGCGGCGGTTGCTTTGGGCGCCGCGGCAGGGCTTGCGTCCGCGGACGGCGAAGGCTTCTTGGGCGGCGAAGGCTCCGTGGCGGCGTTGCGCGGCTTGGAGCGCGCGTGCGCGCTCTGCTTGGCATCCTGCGGTGGCTCTGCGGAGTCACTGCCGGATGAGTCGTCGGCGTCCTGCTTGTCGGACCCCGCGAATAGCTTGGAGAAAATACCCACGCGATTCGTACGCCCGTTGCGTCGAATCGCGACGACGCCGGGACAAATTGATTATCACAGACGGCCGCCCGATCGGAGAGGCAACTGCACCCGCAGCAATGTTCTCCCCTACATGTCGCGCTGCTGGATCATGCTCGAAGCCCGCGGCAACGTTTGCGCTCGAAAGCCCAACGCGTTGCACGTTCGGGCGGAGTGCCTTCGCCGACCTTCAACCTCAACCAGACGCGAAGTCATACACAGAACCACCTCGTGCCCCGCGTTTTCGCTCGGCCGCACGACAGAAATGATCGGTGAGCGTTGCAGGATCTTCACGGCGTCCCAATCGCGGACGCCGTTGTTGGTGCCCACGTGGGAGCGTTGGGGGCGGTTGTGAGGGGCGGCGACGCGTCCGTTACCCGACGGGTTTGTGGGCACAACCGATATCGATCTGAACCGACGCGCTCTCGGCTTGCTGCATCGTTGCGCACGTCTGGGGGCAGGCCTGGATCGTCGTCGGCAGGTCCGGATCATCGTAGTACCAGCCGGGGGCAAGCGCACAATCATCGGGACCTGGCATCCGCTCTAGCGTGGTCAGATTGCCCGTGTCGTCCTCATACACAACCTCGACGCTGTCGTGATCGATCTTGAGACCGTCGGGCGCCTCGGGCACCGCGAACGCGCAGTCCAGGCCTGTCCCCTCCGTGACCGCAGTCGACAGCAGGTCGAACAGCGGCTGAAACTGTTGCTCGCACAGGTCTCCCACAATGCCGCCTGTGTGATCGGCCAACTCGATGTATGTCGACCCGATCGTGTCGGCCGCGGAGCACTGTTGGAGCGAGACAATCCCGTGAAGTTGGTAGCCCGCGTGCCGCGGATCCAAAGCGACAAATGCCTCGTCAAAGACGTCGGCGTCCAGACCAGAGTCGTCGTCGGACACAACGATGACGTGAATGGCGGAGTCGTCACGGATCATCGGCTCCCACAGCGCGTGCGAGTCCAACAACTCGGGTAGCGCTGCCTTGGAGCCGACGAGCGCCTGCGCGTGTCCAAACGTCGGAGGATTGTTGTCCGCGGTCGGGCATCCGCCGCCGCCCAACGGCGGCTCGATGCAGATGCCCGTGTTGAGCGCCTCGGGCAACGCGAGGTTCGGAAAGGAGGTCAACAAGAACACCCGGACGTCGATGCCAGCGTTGACGATCTGCTCCGAGAACGAGCCGAGTCGTTCGCGCACGGCCGCAGCCTCCTCGACCATGCTCGGCGAGTTGTCGACAACCCATAGGATGTCGGCGGGCCGTTTATGCACGGTGGCCATCGCCGAAAAGCTCGCGCAGGCGTCCGGATCGAGGTCGACCCCACCCGCGCTCCCCGGGACGTCGAGCATGGGGGCGCCGTCGCTGCTGTCGCTGCCCGAGGGGCCCGCCTCGGTGGACCCGGCCGTCCCAGAATCTTGTGCGTCTCCGGGCTCGAAGTCGGACCGCGGCGATCGCGTGCAGGCGACGAGGGCAGGGATGGAGACTGCGAGGAGGAACGGAGCGTTTTTGCGCATTGGCGTAGGCAATCTTAGTTTTGGAGATCGAAAAAGCTCTCAAAACTACATGGCCTGTTCACGCCCAATCCTTTGGATTGTCGCTGCAGGCGGACGAATTCCATCGGGGAAATATCCAACGCCGAGGCGTCGACCCCGCGCAGATCTGTACAATCTGGGCTGTGACGAGATTTCTACTGGTTCTGATCGCCGCCTTCGCAATCCTCATGTCGGGGTGCAAGCCCTCGGTGGAAGGCGAGTCCCAGAGTTGGACGACGAACGTCGCCAAGGTTAAGGAACTCATGGCGACCTATCCCGGCTTCAAGCCCGCATTGGAGGCCCGGATGACCACGGCTCAGGCGGCGTACGACAAGGCCGACGGCCTCGCCGACGAGGCCAAGGCAGCCCAGCTGCAGAGCGCGAATAAAGCCCTGATGGCTGGCTTTGTTGGCCAGCTCAAGGGCGTCGAGGCCAAGCTCGACAAGCTCCGCAAAAAGCGTGTCGAAGCGGCGTCCAAGGCGGGTGATGAGTCGAGTCGATTGGCGGCCAAGCTCGCGGCCGAGGACGCGCAAAAGACCGTGGACCGGGTCGAGAAGGTTCTCAAGACTGGCGCCAAGGACGACGCATCAGCCAATGCCGTGCTCAAGAAGGTGACCAAGGACATCAAGACCGCGACCGAGGCGGTCGAGAGCGTCTTGAAGACCGACAAGGCCAAGAAGGACACCAAGGCCGCAGACAAGAAAGCCGTCGAGACCAAGGCCGATGACACCAAGAAGGCCGAAGAGGCGAAGGTCGCCGACTGGAAGTGCGAGTACTGCGACAGCACGAACAAGCACGACGCGACCAAGTGTGCCTCGTGCGGCGCGGGCAAGTCGGCCAAGAAGTAGTTCGTCGGTTACTCCCGGTCGACCTTGCGTCGGCCGGCCTTTTTGTCGGCGGTCTCGCGCTTGGATTGCAGCCGTCGACGCCTTGCCCCAGCGCTGGGGCGCGTGGGCCGACGGCGCTTGGGGATAACGAGCGCCGCGCGCACGAAGTTAGCCAGTCGCGCGCGTGCTTCTTCGAGGTTGGCCGTCTGACTGCGCGACCCGCTGCTGCTGATCACGAGCCGCCCGTCGGCGTCGAGTTTGCCCCGCACCAGCTCGCGGAGCCGCGTCTTGACCCAGGGATTGAGCGCCGACGATCCCTCGAGATCGAAGCGCAGATCCACCTTCGTGCTCGTTTTGTTGACGTGTTGGCCTCCCGGGCCCCCCGCGCGACTCGCCGTCCAGCTCAGATCTGAGCCGGGAATCGTGGTGTTCGGGCCGACGACCAGGTCGCCGCGAGGAGACTCAGTCGCCATGGCGGCGCCAATATAGCGGGTTGTGCTCGGGGCGCACGCTCCGTTTGCGGGTTAGTTGCAACGGACGGCTGGCGCTGGCGGTTGAGTCGCCGCATCGCCCACCTCGGACCGCAGGACCGCCAGCTGGCCTTCGATCTGTGGGGTCGCGACGCCGAGCGCGGCCAGCCGCCCGACGGTGGCGACCGCTTGCCGCGGCGTATCGATGGCGGCCCGAACCGCCAGCGCTCGGAGGAGCCACGATGCTGCACCCGCCGAATCCCCGCTGCGCTCCGCACACGTCGCGAGTGACTCCAAGTCGGTCGCGACATCGAGCGGACGGCCCCGGTCGCGGTCCAACTCGAGCGCACGCGCAAACCACGGTTGCGCGGCGGCGGGACGGTTGCGGCCGAGCGCGAGTTGCCCGTGCAGGTGGGCCAACGCTGCTTCGGCGGCCGGCGGTGCCCCTCGGCCGTAGTGATCTGCCGCTTGTGCAAGCACTTGCTCGGCTTCCGAGCAGTGACCGCCGCCAGCCCGGACGAGCGTAAACGCCAGGGTCGTCTCGCGGTCGGCGGTGAGGCGGCGCGCGGGCCTTCGTCGCAGGTCTACCGCGCTCGTGCGGCTCACTGCCTCTCGCGCGCCCGCGATGGCGTCGTCGTGCTGGCCACGTAGGGATTGGATGCTCGCCAACCGGGCCAAGGCGGCCCCGTGCAGCGCGGGGTCATGAGACGCGATGGTCACGGCCTCGGTCGCGCGATCCAGGGCGCGGTCGTGCTGCCATCGTGCGCCATCGACACGCGACAGATTCAGCAACGCAACGGCGCGACCCGTCGTGTCGTCGATCGTCGCCGATTGAGCGAGCGCCGAGCCAAACGACTGCTCGGCCGAAGTCAGCTGGCCGCGCGCGTACTCAGACGCGCCACGTCGGTTGTCACGGCTCGCCTCGGCGGCTGGTCCCTCGGTTTCGCCATACGGCCCGCACGCAGCACTCAACGCCGCGCTGGCCACCGCGGCCAGGAGCCTGCGCTTGCGCCCGGATTTGTCAGCGCGTCGGGCCATCGACCAAGGGTTGGGTGTTTTTGTCGTCGAGATGACGGCGAACCGGGCCGATTCGTTTGGTCGCTCGGGTGATGTCCTCGATATCGTCGACCACGCGATCCATCTTCTTGAGCACGGCCGAGAGCTCGCGTGTGGTCTTGCCAAACGATGCCACGGACTCGTTGAGGGTCCCCATGGCGTCGCCCGCGTCGTTCATGACCGGGTCCATTTTCTTGAACGCCTTGCCCGCATCGACGACAACGGCGTCGGTCTTGGTGAGCAGCGCGCTGGACGAGGTGATCATGGCGTCGCTCTTTTGGATCAGCTTGCCGCTCTTGCCCATCATCCCATCGACCCGCTTGAGGGTGACCTCGACGGCCGCAAGGGTGGCGGTGAGCTCGTGGTACAGCGCGGCGTCGTCTTTGAGCAGCTCGCCCACGGTGCCCTCACCACGCTGCAGGGATCCGACCAGCAGGCTGACGTCAACCAGCAGTCGTCGCAGCTCGGAATCGGGCTGCGTCATCTCGTCGGTGAGCACCCGGGTGTTGGCGAGAATGCCCTCGAGGTCGGCGATCATTTGGTCGCCCCCCACCGCAGGCAGGAGGTCCGTCAGCTTGCTGGGCTCGACGATGGGCACCTCGGCCCCGTTGGGCAGTCGCGGAGCGTCGGCCGAGCCAGGGGTGAGCACGAGGGCGACCCCACCGAGCATGGTCTGCAGCCCAAGCGACATCTTCACGCGGGCGACCGAATCTTCGCCGAGGCGGCGGGCGAAGGTCTCGTCGACATCAAACCGGACCTGGACCCGGTTGTCGTCGGTAATCTCGACCGCGTCGACGTGCCCCACCTCGATGCCCAGCATCTCGACCGAACCTCCGGGCGCAATGCCAAAGCCCTCGGACATGGTCACCGAGTAGCGGTGGTGTTCGACAAACACCCCAGGAACCCGGACCACCAAGACAAACGCCACCACGATGACGGCCGCGACCGCGACCACGAGGGCGCCAGCGAACCATTCAGCGTGTCGGATCCGGAAGGGAAGGGCCATTGGCTAGCGGATGTCGAAGGGGAGCATGGTGCGGCCAGACGGGGCGAGCTCTCTGGGAAGGGTGGCCGATGGCCCGTCGTAGCTGATTGTATCCCCTGTTAGCCACAGCGCGCGCTCGACGAGGCGTTGCGCAAGTCCAACGTCGTCGTCGGCCAGTAATATGGTGATTCCCGTGCCTCGCACCTTGGCGTGGAGACGCGCGATGGTGCTGCGGCCGTCGGGGTGGAGGAAGGCCGCTGGGTCCTCGACGAGCAGGAGCTTGGGGTTGCGGCCCAGCGCGCGCACGTAAGCCGCGCACTTTTGGTACTCGGCCGGGACCACCGATGCCGGCTGGTCGGCGACGTCCTCGAGCGAGCCCAGAGCGATGAGCTCGTTGCACCGCTCGGTGACCGAATCCGGGCCGCGCCCGTCTTCGTCCTGGAAGTAGTGGAGTGCAAGGGCCACGTTGTCGCGCACGGTCATGTTGGACAGCAGGCCCCCAGCGACCGACACGTAGCCAATTGTGCGGCGGAGCTGCAAGAGAGTCTGCCGAGACGCGGCGCCTACATCGACCCCGAACACCTTGACCGTACCCGACGCAGGTCGCTCGAGCCCTCCGACCACGCGGATGATCTGCGTCAGTCGCACTTGGTCGTCGCCGAGAAGCCCGACCGTCTCACCGGCTTCGACGGTCAGATCCATGGGGGTCGCCCCGGGCGGGTCGCTGGGGAGCACCAGCGCGCGGATCTCAATGGCGGCAGGTGGGTTGGCGTCGGACATCGGTGGCTACAAAGCGATCAGGGTGATCGCTACGTTCACGGAGGTACACAAGACAAGGACCTCGACCAGCGCTCGCGTCGCGCGACGGGGTAGGTGGGTGATGTCCGAGCGGACCGACAGACCGTGGTAGCACGAGACCGAGGCAATGATCAGTCCAAACGCGGTCGCCTTGATGACCGCAACGCTCATCGCGGTCGCCGACACGAGCGTGTGCAGCACGGTCGCCAAGTGCTCGACGGAGCTGTCGACGTCGAGGAGCCGAACGCCGGCTGCGGCCGCACCGAAGACCGTTGCTGTGAAGACGATCGTCAGACTGACCGACGCTATCGTGAGCCCGGCGAATCGCGGGAGCAGCAGAAACTTGGCCGGGTCGATCGCCATCGTTTCGAGCGCCTCGACTTCTCCCCGCCAACTCATGTACCCGAGCTCCACTGTCACTGCGGCGCACGACCGGAGGGCGACGATCACCGCCGTCGTCAAGGGCGCGAGTTCTCGCACGATCACCGTGGCCAACAAGCTGCCGATCAGCTCAGGCGTGGAGGCGGCAGGGGCCAGGGTCGCCACGATCACCACGATGCTCACCGTCATCATGCCTGCGATGAGGGCCACCAACGGGATGCCGTCCCAGGCCGAAAAGATGATCTGGCGCGCTATCTGTGCCCGAACAACGCGGCCGCCCTCGCGTGGGCGCGTGAAGATCGCACCCGCTGCCATCACGCCCAGCGTCGAGTACGACACGATGCGGCCCAAGTCGGTCAGCACCGAACGTCCAAGGCGGGCGATCACGGGGCATCGTAGCAGGCTCCCCGCGAAATCCCGCGGTTTGCGTTGCCGTGCGCGTCCCATCGCGCACTAGGTTGAAACAAACGTCCGAGTCCGGTGGTCTGGGGGGGTGATGCGTCGCATTTATCGACAGCCGCTGCTGATCCTTGTCGCCTTGTGCGGGCTCGCCACAGCGTGCGCGCCTAAGAAGGACCTCGCGCAGCCGGGCACGCCCGCTGTGGCGCCGGGCCCGGCGGTGGACGAGGCCCTCCAAGAGCGCCTGGGCCAGCTTGCGGAGCGACTCGAGGCGGCGCGCGTCGAAGGTCACGTGCCTGGGATGGCGATAGCGGTGGTCAAGGACGACGTCGTCATCTACGCGGCCGGCTTTGGACACGCCGAGCTCGATGGCAAGCGCCCGGCGACTCCGCAGACGGTCTTCGCGATCGGATCGTCCACCAAGGCGTTCACCTCGACCGTGGTGGCGACACTTGTCGACGAAGGCAAGATGGGTTGGGACGACCTGATCGAACAGCACATTCCGGAGATGAAGCTTCCGGTGCGGAGAACCGACCGCAAGCCGACGCTGCGGGACGCGATGTCGCATCGGACCGGTTTCACCCGGATGGGGGTGCTGTGGGCCGGCGGCGGGGTCAGCCGCACAGAGATGTTTGCGACGGCCAGTGGAGCTGAACCGCTCGCCGACTATGGCAAAGCGTTCCTCTACAACAACGTCGTGTACGCGTCGGCCGGTGAGGCGGCGGCCCGGGTTGCAGGCGTCTCGTGGGCTGAGCTCGTGACGGAGCGACTGCTGCGGCCCCTGTCGATGCACGCGTCCAACACCTCGGCGAAGGTCGCTGGCGGTGACCCAAAGCGGGCGCAGGGGTATCGGTACGACGACGCGGCCGATGCATTCGTCCCGGTCCCGATGCGGGATTTGGACTTGATAGGCCCGGCTGGTTCCATCAACTCCAATGTAATCGACATGGCGCAGTGGGTACGGCTGCAGCTTGGGCGCGGCGAGATCGACGGAACGCGCGTGGTGTCCAAGGAGCGGATCGAGGACACGTGGAGCCCGCAGATCAAGGTCGGTGGCTCCATGCAGTATGGCCTGGGCTGGTTCATCAGCGACTGGAACGGCCACCGAGTCGTCGAGCACGGGGGCAATATCGATGGGTACGCCGCCGCGGTTGCGCTGATGCCAGACGACGACCTGGGGTTTGTGTTGTTGACCAACGTGAGTGCGACCCCGCTGCAACGGAGTGTTCGCGGCATCGTCTGGGAGACGCTGGTCGGCTCGGCGGACCCCGCGGAGACAGACGAGCCCGCCTTGGACGCGTCGCCGTATCTGGGCAAGTACGTGGCGGACTTTGGACCGTTTGATGACCAGCGATTCACCGTCACCAGCAAGGGGGGAAAGCTGTTCGTCGACGTGCCCGGGCAGACCAACTACGAGCTGCTCGCCGCGGACGGCGACGGCAAGTGGAAGTTTGCCGTCGCTGCGGAGATCGCCGCTTCCTTCGAACTCGGGGACAAAGGGAAAGCCAACGTGCTGCGGTTGCATCAGGGGGGGCTGGACATGGAGATGCCCCGCGAAGGCTGGACACCGCCGGCCGAGATCGACCTGACCGAGCACGAGGGGCACCTGGGAAGCTACGCGCCCAAAGGCGACAAAAAGGCGGGCGTGACGGTGGTGGTGCGGGGCAACCGATTGGCTGTCGATGTTCCGGGGCAAATGGTCTACGAGCTGCACAAACCCGACGCCGACGGCAAATGGCGGTTCCGAGTCAAGAAGGACGAGCTGTCGGTCACGTTTGAGCGCGGCACCAAGGGCAAGGCCAAGGGCCGGGTTGTGGGGCTTGTCTTGCACCAAGGTGGCACGGACACGGCGATGGTCCGCAAGCGCGGCGTGGTCAAGGTGCCGACCGTCGCCGAGCTCGCGGCGCTGCGCAATGCCGCGCCGCGGCAGAGCGCGCTGGACAAGCTGGGACTTGTCGAGGCGACAGGCACGATTCGACTCGCGCAGTCCGGGGTCGAGGGCAAGGTGCGCATCGTGTTTGATGCGAAGCGGTCGCGGACCGAGATCGACCTCGGGCCATTCGGCACAATCGTCGAGGTTCACAACGGAGAGCGGGCGTGGTCGGAGGGCTCGCTCGGTCCGGTGCAGGAGCTGCATGGCAAATACCTCGAGCAGGCACGCCAGGGCCATCCGGCAGCGTTCATGCGTCCGCTGGAGCAGTCGTTCGACACGGTGACTGTCGCCCCTGCGGTCGACGTCGAAGGCAGCTCCCGGCTGCGGGTCACGCTTCGAACCGAAGGTCTCCCGACCCTCCAGGCACTCGCAGACCCCAAAACGGGCGACATCGTGCAGACGCAGGGAAACCGCCTCGCCGCAGGCATCGGAGGAATCCCAACCAAGGCGACGCTGTCCGACTTTCGGAACGTGTTGGGCCTGCGCTTCCCGTTTACGCTCCAGAGCGAGGACCAGCCCTCGGGGCGCACCGTGGTCACGCTCGAAAAGCTCGAGGTTTCCAAAGCCGACCCCGCGCAGTTGTTCCCCGCCGCGCCCCCGAAGGGCTAGAGCGGCGACTACCCCTCGAGCTTGGCTTCGAGCTCGGCCCATCGCTCGGTGAGCGACTCGGCGTCTGCGCGCGCAGCCGCGAGTTCGTCCGCCAGGACGCGCGCACGGTCGGGGTCGCCCGCGTAGGTCGTCGGGTCGCTGAGCTGGGCTTCGACCTGGCTGACGCGCGCATCGGCCTGTTCGATCTTCGGCTCGATCTCCGACAGCTCAATACGCTCGGCGTACGTCAGCCCCTTGGGCGAAGCCTTCGGCGCAGGCGGCGTCGCTGCCTTGGAGCCGCGGCGCGGTTCCTTTTCGGCCTCGGTCTCGGCAGCCGTGGCTTGCCCCCGCAGCGACAGGTATGTCGTCCAGTTGCCCTCGTACCGCACGACCTTCCCGTCGCCTTCAAACGCGAGGATGGCCGTAGCAACGCGGTCGAGAAACCAGCGATCGTGGGTGACGATGAGGCAAGTCCCGCCCCAATCGAACAGCAACTCCTCGAGCGCGCCCAGGGTTGCGACATCCAGATCGTTGGTGGGCTCATCCAAGACCACGACGTTGGCCGGGTGCGAGAGAATCTTCGCCAGCGCCACCCGAGCGCGCTCGCCCCCAGACAGTGATTCGACGCGCTGTTGCTGCTGTCGGGTATCGAACAACAGGCGCTCGAGGTAGCTGCGCACGTCCAGCTCCTGCTTGCCGATCGTGATGCGCGAGCGCCCCTCGGCGACGTTGTTGTAGACGGTGGCGTTGTCGTCCAGCCGCGAGCGTGCCTGGTCGAGGTACGCAAACCGAGTGTTCTTGCCCAGGACAACATTGCCCTCGGTCGGCTTCAGCGCCCCCATCATGACGCGCAGCAGCGTCGTCTTGCCCGTGCCGTTGTCGCCGACGATCCCTAGGCGGTTGCCCGGGCTCATCGACATCGTCAGCGAGTCCACCAGCCGGCGGCCGCCAAGCTCAACCGCAACGTCGTGCATCTCGATGATCGTCTTGCCACTGCGGGTCGCCGACCCGGAGAGCTCGGCGGTCTGCTCTCCGATGGGAGCCGCCTTGCTCGCCATCGTCTCGATGCGGGAGATCCGTGCCTTGGACTTTCCCGTGCGTGCCTTGGGCTGCCTGCGGAGCCACTCCAGCTCGCGACGCAAGATATTGCGGCGGTTGGACTCGGCCCGCGCGGCATGGGCCATGCGCTCGGCTTTGGACTCCAAGTAGTCACCGTAGCCCCCCGCGTACGAGAACAGCTCCCCGTGGTCGATCTCCAGGGTGCGGGTGACGACGCGGTCCAACAGCATGCGATCGTGCGTCACCAACAGGAGCGCGCCGTTGAAGCGGTCCACGAGGTAGCGCTCCAGCCACTCGATCGTGCGCACGTCGAGATGGTTGGTGGGCTCATCCAAGATGGCCAGGTCCGGCTGCGCGACCAGCAGCCGAGCCAGCGCGACGCGGCGCCGCTCGCCGCCACTGAGCGTGCCGACGATCACGGTCGGGTCAGCGATCCCGACATGGCCCAAGACAGCATCGACCTCGTGCTCGAGGTCCCAGCCACCGAACTGATCGATGGCTTGCGCGGCCGCGGCTTGATCGGCCAGCAGGGCCTCGAGGTCCCCCTCGCCACGCTCTAGGAGCGCGCTGACGGCCGCGTGACGCTCCGTGGCCTCGCGCCACCCGCCCAGGCCTCCCGAGGCCGCGGTCCGTGCGTCCTGGGTCGGGTCGAGGTTGGGGGTTTGGGACAGGTAGCCGACCGAGATCCCGCGGCGCAGCGCGAGCGAGCCGTTGTCCGGATCCTCGGCGCCCGCGAGGATCTTGGCCAGCGTCGACTTGCCGCTGCCGTTGATCCCCACCAAGCCGAGTCGCTCCGAGGCGGCGATCGACAGATCGATCTTCTCGAGTACGACGCGGTCACCGAAGCGTTTGTGGAGCTCGACGGCGGTTATCAGCGTCACGCGGCCGAGAGTAACGCCACCCGGGCGGCGTCAGCCCTGCCGACGCCGAAAGAACTCCAGGCCGTCGCGTTCGGGCCGCATCCCGCGGTATCCCAGCAGGTGCAGCGCGCCGAGCAGCGCGCGGGAAGGGGATTCGCCCTCGTACTGCAGCCGGTCGCGTCCATTGGTGCTCAGGCCCGGGAGGAGGTGGAGCAGGCGGTCCAGGCGAGCCCGGCGGGCCGCGGTGGACACCCGCAGCCACGATGGCGACACGGCGATCGCGATAAAGAAGCCGTCGTCGCCCTCGTCTTGGTAGCGGGGGAGCATCATGAGCCCGTCCCGCGGGCAGAAGATGGGCCCCTGAGAGTCGCGGGCGACCGGCTCGCCTTTTCGCACGGGTACGAAGTTGGCGTAGCCCGGTTTCATCGCGAACTTGTCGTCGACCGCGACGCCGTGACGATGCTTGATCTCGACCAGCGTGGGCTTGCCGGAGGCCGCCTGCCGCAGTCGCTCGTGCTTGTCCTGACGGCGCGGGACGTCGTTGGCATCGATGAGTCCCGACGCCGACAGCCCAAACCACACGCACGCCTCGAGCAGATCCGCCGTGTCTGGGGCGTCGTGCTGACCACCCTCAATCGCGAGGCCGAGATGGCCCTGGTCGCACAGGTACCCCAGCAACGTGCCGTCGATGATTTCCTCGAGACCGAGCACCGTCGGCACGGGGAGGTTCACGGCGAGCGTTCGGTTGCGCAGCAAGTCCGGCGCGATCGAAAACGGCGAGCCGGGCCCAGACATGCTGTGCAAGTCCAAGAAGATCACGGGTCCGTCTGCGGCCTCCGTGATCTGGTTGATCGCAGTGATGAGCTCACGTTGCTCGCGATCTTCAGCACACTGGTCGTTGCTTGCGTCGGCCGTGCGGGCGCAGCTTTCATCGGACCAGCTGCGGTTGAGGTCTCGCTCGATGTACCGCCTATCCGCAGCCTGGGCGGCCTGGTTTCCGGAGAGTCCGACGAACCGACCGGCGATCGGGAGCTGCCGCTCGTGCATGGCCGCGAGCACGCGCTCGATGGCGACCAAGCCGGCCGGCTCATTGCCGTGCACGGCCCCGATGGCGACCAGGGTAGGGCCCGACGTGGCGTCCCCGTGTGAGCCGCAGACTCGCTCAGATTCTCGTCGTGGCTCAGGCCCGTCCATGCTTGCGCGGGAACGAGGTTAGCCTGCCTGCACGGCAACCGTCGCGGCGCGGCGACCGTGAGGATCCGCCCAGTCACGGAGAGCCGCCACGACCGCCGTGTCCATAACGAGCGGCGGGTCAGCCGTTTCCGCGGGCCAAGCAGGGGGCGCTCGGACCTGCCGTCTCAGGACACGACCGCGCCGCGGCCGCCACGGTCACCGTTTTACGGGTGCCGCCGCGGAGGCTTACGGGTGCCGCCGCGGAGGCGCGGGCAAGCCCGCACGTTGCGATGTGCCGGGCTACTTGAGCTCGAGGAGCTCGACGTCGAACACGAGCATGCCCGCGGGCTTGCCCGGCCGACCCTGATAGGCAAGCTCGGTCGGGATCCAAAAACGGAACTTGTCGCCGGTAACCATGAGCTGGAGGCCTTCGGTCCATCCCTTGATCACTCGGTTGAGGCCGAAGGTCGAGGGCTTGCCGCGAACCACCGACGAGTCGAACATTTTGCCGTCCGTCGTCCAGCCCGAGTAGTGGCACGAGACGCTCGTGGTCTCGGTGGGCTTGGTTTTCCCGGTGCCCTTGGTGAGCACCTTGTACGCCAAGCCGCTGGCGGTCTTGATGGCGTCGGCGGGCGGCGCTGCGACGTCTTCGGGCACGGGCGGCGGCGGCGGCGGCTCGGGGAGCTCCTCCCACTCGTTGAGCGTGATGTCGAAGACCAGCATGCCGGCCGGCTTGCCGCGCTGTCCCTTGTAGGCGAGGTCTTCTGGAATCCAGAAGCGGTAGGTGTCGCCCTTGGCCATGAGCTGAACGCCCTCCGTCCAGCCCGCGATGACCTTGCCCAGACCAAACGTGGCTGGCTTGCCGCGCACCACCGATGAATCGAACATTTGCCCGTCGGTGGTCCACCCGGAGTAGTCGACGGTGACCTTGTCCCACTTGCGGGGGTGCTTGGCCGGGTCGCCCGCTCCGGCCTTGATGCGCTTGTACGACAAGCCGCTCTCGGTCTTTTTGGCGTCTGCGGCGGGTGCAGCGACCGATTCGGGAACCTTGGGTGCGCGGACGACCTCGACGACCTCGATGTCGTAGACGGCGGCGCCTTTGGGCGCACCGCGGCGGGCCTGGGCCGCCTGGGCCTCTGGGATCCAGCAGCGGCGCTTTTCGCCGACCGTCATCTGCTGAAGCGCGTCGGTGAAGCCAGGAACCTGTGGACGGTTCACTTTGATCGTCCGGGGCGTCGTGCGGCCCTCGGTGGTTTCGATGGTCGCACCATCCATGGACCACCCCGTGTAGTGCATCTTGACGCTGTCGTTGACGGAGATTTTCTCGCCCTTGCCCGGCGTGAGCACGGAGCAGGCGACACCCGACGCGGCTTTCTCAGCGTCCTTGGGTGCGGCGGCGAGGTTCGCGGGCGCGGGAACTTGCTTGCCGGCCGGCTTGGCCGTGGGTGCGGCCTTGCCCGGCTTGGCATCTTTGGACGGCCGCTCGGGCTTGGCACCCTTGGGGGTGACGCGCTCTGGCGACTTGTCGAACTTGGCGGCGGCCTTCGCATCTCCGGCGGGCGCCTTCTGGGCGGCAGCGCTCGGCTCTGACGCGGTGGACGTGCAACCCAGCGTGGCCAGGTGCAACGTAGTGGCCAGACAAACTAGTCCTCGGCGTGACACGGCCGGGACTCTAGCCCAAATCAGCCGGCGTCCAAATCGCTGGATGCGCGGGGCGGCGGACGCCCGGCGCAGGCCTTCACGGCTCGATGGCGTCCAGAATGTCCGCCAGCCGCGTCAGGCGTTTGGCGAGGTTCCGGGTCTCCTGCGCGGTGAGCACCACCGGGCCGCCGCCAGTGGCAACGGCAGTGAGGTGGATTGTTTCTTGCTCCTCGATCCACGCCATGGCCTGTTTTACGCGGACGACTTCGGCGGTGGTCTTCATTGGCGGTGCGTCTGGAGTATCGGTTCGCCGTCAAAACTTGGCAACAGGGGCCAAATCCTCTGCCTTTGCGCCTCGACTCGGACGGGGGCACCATTGCCTTGGATGGACGCCGCAGCCCGCGAGCGATTGGAGTCTGAGCTCCGGGAGGCCTGTGACGCCGGCAATCTGCGCGATGCCGCCACACGGGCGATCAAGGGCTACGGCCCCGAGATCCTCGGTTACCTGTCGGCGATGACCCGCTGCGAGGCGGACGCGGCCGAGGTCTTCTCCACGTTTTGCGAGAATCTTTGGCGCGGCTTACCGGGGTTTCGGTGGGCTTCGAGTTTTCGCACGTGGTCGTACACACTCGCGCGACATGCGTTGTCCCGCTTTGGCCGAGATCCCAGCCGCCGGGCGAGCCGCAACCTCCCGCTCTCGGAGGCCTCGGAGGTCTTCGCCATGGCCGAGCGCGTGCGCTCGACGACGATGGTCCATCTGCGGACCGCGGTGAAGAATGAGTTCGCGCTGCTGCGCGACAAGCTCGAGCCCGACGATCGCACGCTGCTCGTGCTGCGCGTGGATCGGCAGATGTCCTGGACCGACATCGCCCATGTCATGTGGCAGGAGGAGGCCGAGGCCACCGACGACGACATTCGTCGAGGCTCGGCGGCACTCCGCAAGCGGTTCGAGCGCGCCAAGGATCGCCTGCGTCGACTCGCCAAAGAGGCGAACCTTCTCAAGGACTAGAGCGCCGAGACCCACGCGGGTCCGGTCAGGAGGACGACACCGGTCACCGCAACGAGCGCGCCGCCGACGCCCCCAAGCCCAACGCGCTCCCCTCGTAGGAGCACGACCAGCGGGATGACGATGATCGGCGAGGTCGCCATGAGACTGGCCGCCACACCCGACGTGGTTGTTTGCACCGCGACCAGGGAGAGCGACACGCCGATGAACGGGCCGAACATCGCACCGCCGGCCGTATAGAGCATGGCCTTGGGCTGGCGCAGAGCGTCGATGGTGCGGGGCCACCAACCGGTGAGGGTGAACAGCGCAGAGAATCCCACGATGCCAGCGATGATGCGGATCTGCGTGGACGCGAACGGATCGAATTCACCCATGCCGTACTTGGACAGCACCAGTCCGCCCGCTTGGCCAGCCGCGCCGCCTACACCCAGTGCGGCGCCGACGAGCAGCCGCCGCCGGGTGGGACGTGGTCCTGACGCTGCCGCAGGTGTTCGATCGGCGACCGCCCACGCGATGCCGGCAACGACCAGGGTCATGCCTGCGGCCTGCTGCGGGGTCAGCGTCTCTCCCAGGATCACCCAGCCGAACATGGCGGTCAGCAACGGGGTGAGTGACATGAGCAGCGAGGACAGGCGCGGGCCGATGACCAGCAGTGCCCGAAACAGGCACAAATCACCGATGCAGAACCCGACCAATCCGGAGACGCTGAGCCACAGCCAGGCGTGACCGCTGGCGTCGGTGGGCAACGCGGTGCCGCGAGAGACCCACGCGTACGCCGAGAGCATGGCGAGCGCGATCAGCAGCCGGATGAGGTTGACCGACAACGAGCCGATGCGGGCGCCCGCCGATGCGAACAGCAGCGCCGTAAACGCCCAGCACAGCGCAGCGCCAAGCGCCGCCAGTTCTCCCATCGGCATTAGGCGCAACGTAGCAGTGCACCGAGCGGAGCACGGGCGAAGTGGGAGGTCGATCGCCCCCGCAATCGGCTACTATCCGTCGCGATGACCCGGCACTTGCGAAGTTTGATGGATGTTTCGGCGCCCGAACTGGAGCGCGTGATCGACCTGGCCTGCGAGGTGAAGGCGGCCCCGGAAAAGTACGCGACCCAGCTTGCGGGCAAGTCGGTGGCGATGATCTTCTCCAAGCAATCAACACGCACGCGCATCTCGTTCGAGGTGGGGGTTCATCAGCTCGGCGGGCAGGCGCTCTTCTTGTCGACCTCGGGCAGCACGGGGATGCAGATGGGGCGTGGCGAGACGGTGCACGACACCGCGCAAGTGCTCTCGCGTTTCATCGACGCCATCGTCATTCGAACGTTTGGCCAAGCCGAAGTGGAGGGGCTCGCGGAGCACGGCACAGTGCCCGTGATCAATGCGCTGACGGACGCCTACCACCCGTGCCAGGCGCTGGCCGACGCGCAGACGATCCGCGAGAAGCTTGGAACGACGGAGGGTAAGAAGCTCGTGTACGTCGGGGCCGGGAACAACGTCGCGCATTCGCTGATGCTGCTCGGGCCGCGGGCGGGCATGAACGTGGTCGCCAACTGCCCCGCATCGTTGCCCCCCGACGCGGACGTGCTTGCGCGCGCGCAGGCCGATGCGACCGCGGCCGGGACGACGGTCGAGGTGATCGTCGATCCGAAGGAAGCCGTTCAAGGCGCGGACGTGCTCTACACCGATACGTGGGTGAGCATGGGCGAAGAGGAAGAAACCAAGGCGCTGATGGCGAAGCTGGAGGGCTACACGATCAACAGCGAGTTGATGGCGGCCACGGGCAACGACAAGACCTTGTTCATGCACTGTCTCCCCGCTCACCGCGGAGACGAGGTCTCCGCCGAGGTGATGGACGGTCCAGCCTCGGTGGTGTTTGACCAGGCCGAGAACCGCCTGCACGCGCAAAAAGCCCTGATGCTCCTGCTGTTGGGCGGAGCGGCGTGGAGCTAGCGCGGCGCAGCATCACGGTTGGGCTTGCTGCCGTACTGGCCGCGGGGGCGGCATGCGACGATACGGAGCCGGCCAAAGCCGCGAGCCCAGCGCCCACCGAGTCCACGGCCCCAGCAGCGGGAAAGCCCGGGATTGGCATCACCAGTCGGTTCCTTGAAGCGCAGCAAATGACCGCGTGCACTCAAGCGCTGTCGCTGCAAAACGCGGTGACCATGTCGATGGTCATGAACCCCGGGGTCTGCCCCAAGTCGGTGGCTGCGCTCGCCAAGGCGGGCCTGATCCAACGAGAGCAGAAGGACCCCTGGGACAAGGCCTACTCCCTCGCGTGCGAGGGCGACAACATCGTCGTTCGCAGCAGCGGCCCGGACGGCGTGCTGGGTACCGAGGATGACCTCTCAGTGGGCGGCCCGGACGGGTTTTGCGAAGCCGCCGCGCGCGACCGAAAATCTCCGGTCAGTGTGACCGCCACCCCCGATCCCAAGGAATGACGCAAAACGGCGCCGCGAAATACTTCGCGACGCCGCCTGGCCCAACGCTCCGTGAAGCGGCTAGCTCTCGACGAAGGCTTTGAGGTGAGCCGTACGGCTCGGGTGGCGCAGCTTCGCGAGGGCCTTAGCCTCGATCTGGCGGATGCGCTCACGGGTGACTGAGAAGTCCTGACCGACCTCTTCGAGCGTGTGGTCGGAGACCTCGCCGATGCCGAAGCGCATGCGGACGATCTTCTCTTCACGCGGCGTCAGCGTGGCGAGCACGCGGCGCGTTTGCTCCGCCAGGTTGCCGTTGATGACGGCGCTGGCGGGGTTCTCGGCGTTCTTGTCTTCGATGAAGTCGCCCAGGTGCGAGTCGCCATCGTCGCCAACCGGCGTCTCGAGCGACAAGGGCTCCTTGGCGATCTTGAGGATCTTGCGGACCTTCTCGAGCGGCACCTGCATCTTCTCGGCGATCTCTTCGGGCGTGGGCTCGCGGCCCAGCTCCTGCACGAGCGCGCGATTGGCCCGGATCAGCTTGTTGATGCTCTCGATCATGTGCACGGGGACGCGAATCGTTCGTGCTTGGTCGGCGATGGCACGGGTGATCGCCTGCCGAATCCACCAGGTGGCGTACGTCGAGAACTTGTACCCACGCTGGTACTCGAACTTCTCGACGGCCTTCATCAGGCCGATGTTGCCCTCTTGGATGAGGTCCAAGAACTGCAGGCCGCGGTTGGTGTACTTCTTGGCGATCGAGACGACGAGGCGAAGGTTGGCCTCGACCAGCTCAGACCGCGCTTCCTCGGCTTCGTTCCGCGCTTTGCGGAGATTGTCGTGCAGGTGAAGCAGGGAGCCCGCGTCGAGGTCCATCTCCTGCTCGACCTGGCGGATGCGCTTGGAGGCCAGCTTCATGCGCGCCGCGAGCTCGTGGAGCTCGGATGGGTACAAGCCCAGCTGCCGACAGAGGCGGAACTCTTCTTCCTCGGTGAGGCGGATGCCCAAGAAGCGCTCCCGCAGCTGCTCGAGGTCAATGCCAGCGCGACGCTCACAGGCATCGAGCTCGGCCTTGGCACGTCGCACGCGTCCGACGATCTCGTGGAGCTCACGGACCATGCCCTCGACCGCCTTGCGGGCCAGGTTCATGTGCCGGATAGCCTCGACGATGCCCTCGCGGTGGGTCTCGAGCTGCTTGCGCGCGCGGGCCTTCTTGCCCTCGTCGCCCGTCTCTTCTTCGATAGACTTTCGAACTCGCGCGTGGGCCGACTGCTGCCGTCGGATCCGCTCGAGCTGCTTTTGCATGTTCTCGATCGCGGCCTGCGTGTTGGCGGGCGTGTCGTCGGCGTGGCCGTCGACCTCCTCGTTACCGCTGGCGATCTTGAGCGCGTCGCGAACTCGAACCTGGCTGCGGCGGATTCGCTCGTACAAGTCTTGGACGTAGTAGGGAGCGATCGGGCTGTGAAGCACGATGTCCAGTACTGAACGCTCGCCCGCCTCGATGCGCTTGGCGATTTCGATCTCTCCCTCGCGAGTCAGCAGCGCGATGGAGCCCATCTTCCGGAGGTACATCCGG
>Ga0316189_10000188_pt1 | contig 59207 bp, 56 predicted proteins | sample LowCovwburrow_MG_FD_204930 | JGI IMG/M metagenome (GOLD analysis project Ga0316189, IMG submission 204930) | Coastal sediment microbial communities from Maine, United States - Lowes Cove worm burrow | ecosystem: Environmental > Aquatic > Marine > Coastal > Sediment | place: USA: Maine...
GAGCCCGTTTATGGCCTGACGACAGGGCTATCGGGGAAATCGCTCCGCAAAGCCATTCAGGCCGGACTAGAGGGTATCTCTGAATTACCCAATTGGATGTCGGACGATGTCGCAAGAAAACTGAGCGTCCCTAGTTTCCTAGAGGCTTTAAAAAAGGCACACAATCCTGAAAGCGAGGCTGACTTAGACCCGAACAGCGATGAAAGGCGTCGCCTAGCCTATGATGAGCTGCTGGCATCTCAGTTGGCACTAACAATCGTCAGGCAGCGAGCGAGGCGCCGCAGCGGTATAGAAATTAAGGGTGATGACCGTCATCAGGCGAAGATCCGATCGGCGTTCGGCTACGATCTGACGGGGGATCAGGAACAGGCTCTGGCTGAGATCAAGAGTGACCTAGCCTCTGATAAGGCGATGTTGCGTCTTGTGCAGGGCGATGTGGGCAGCGGTAAGACGATTGTTGCCCTGTTGGCGATGGCGGCGGCGGTCGAAGACGGCTTTCAAGCTGCAATATTAGCCCCGACCGAAATATTGGCCCGGCAGCATATGGCGACGATTGAACCACTGGTCGGAATGGCCGGGTTAAAGGTGGCGCTATTAACCGGGCGCAATAAGGGCAAGGCCCGGGCTCAAATACTGCGCGAGCTGCACTGCGGCGAAATTGACATTTTGATTGGAACGCATGCCATCATCCAAGACGATGTTAGTTTTTCCAATTTGGGCATTGCCGTCATTGATGAACAGCACCGTTTCGGCGTTGAACAACGACTGGCGCTTGGAAAGAAGGCCAAGCACGCCATTGATCTGCTGGTGATGACAGCGACGCCGATCCCGCGCACGCTGACCCTTACGGCATATGGTGATATGGATGTTTCTCGGATACAAGAAAAGCCAGCAGGGCGGCAGCCGGTGGAGACTGTGGTGGTATCGAATGACCGGCTGGAGCAGTTGGTCGGCCGTGTCGGCAGCCAGTTAGACGAAGGGGCCCGGCTTTACTGGGTGTGCCCGCTGGTTGAGGAAAGCGAGGTTAGCGACTTGGCGGCCGCCGAAAGTCGGTTTAAGGCGCTCAGCCAGCTTTATGGCGATCGGGTAGGTTTGGTTCATGGCCGGATGAAGTCAAAAGACAAAGATGATGTCATGGCAGCGTTCGCAGCAGGTACCATTCAACTGCTTGTTTCGACGACAGTTATTGAGGTAGGGGTTGATGTACCTGAGGCCACTATCATGATCATAGAGCACGCAGAGCGGTTTGGTTTGGCCCAATTGCACCAACTGCGGGGCCGTGTCGGACGGGGGCGCGCGCGTTCAACATGCATCCTTCTCCGCGCAGAGATGATCAGCGACGTGGCTAGGGACCGCTTGAAGGTGATGCGGGAGACTGATGATGGCTTCAAAATCGCTGAAGAGGACTTGCGGCTGCGAGGGGCTGGGGAATTGCTCGGGACGCGTCAATCGGGGATGCCGGTCATGAAGCTGGCGGACTTGAGTGCGCATAGTGATTTATTACAAATGGCCCGCGATGATGCCCGGCATTATCTTGCTGTGGATACTGATTTGTCACGAGATCGTGGAAAAGCCCTTCGATGTTTGCTATACTTAATGAAACAAGACGATGGCGTCAGAATGATTAGATCGGGATAACTGATATGAATAAAAAAATATTGATTACAGTGTTTTATGGTATTTTTCTTATCCTGTTTGGTGATGCAGTATCAGCTGATCAGCGTACTTACTTGCCCAACCTCAACTATAGCGAACAGCATAAGCCAGTTCTGGCTGAAAATGGCATGGTGGTGTCGCAGGATATTTATGCATCGGACGTTGGCAGGGACATTTTGAAAAAGGGCGGCAACGCGATTGATGCTGCGGTTGCTACCGGATTTGCCTTAGCCGTAACTCATCCTCAAGCAGGCAATATTGGGGGCGGTGGGTTTATGCTTGTTTATCTCGCCAAGGAACATCGCACGATCGCGATTGATTACCGGGAAACGGCCCCGAAAGCTGCTTTTCGGGATATGTTGCTGGGCGATGATGGCAACTATGACGAGGACATAGCATGGTATAGTGGCAAGTCAACGGGTGTGCCGGGGACGGTGATGGGGCTGCTTCAAGCACACTCAAAATACGGAAAGCTACCCCGAGAAGTGATCTTGGCGCCGGCAATCGCCTTGGCTTCAAATGGTTTTTCTATGACGCCAGCGCTTTATGACTCACTAGCTGGGGCTAAGGATCGCTTGAAAAAGGACGCTGCTACGCGCCGGTTTTTCTTTAAATCCGACGGCAGCCTGTATTTTCCGGGCCAGCTATTCCGCCAGCCTGAACTATCAAAAACACTACAATCTATTTCTGACTACGGAACAGATGGTTTCTATAAGGGCCAGGTGGCAGAGCAGTTGATAACTGCTGTATCAGAAAACGGCGGCTTGATGACGCAGGCAGATTTGGATGATTATCAAGTGGTCGAGCGAGCTCCCGTGATGGGAGCATATAAGAGTTACACTGTCGTGTCCATGCCGCCCCCATCCTCCGGCGGCGTTCATATCATTCAGATGATGAATATTTTATCAGGTTATGATCTGAAATCTATGGGGCATAACAGCGCAGATTATTTACATGTTTTAACCGAGAGTATGCGCCGGGCCTATGCGGATCGCTCTGAATATCTGGGAGATCCGGACTTCGTTGACGTCCCGGTGAAAACGCTCATCAGCATGGCATATGCAAACGGTTTGAGAGACAGCATTGAGATGGAGCAAGCTAGTACGAGTGAGGGTGTGCGGCCGGGTGTACTGTTTCCAGAAAGCCCCGAAACAACCCATTTTTCGGTAATGGATAGCGAAGGCAATGCTGTGAGCAACACCTATACACTGAATTTTACGTTCGGGAATGGTAAGTCCGTCGCAGGAGCGGGATTCCTGATGAATAATGAGATGGATGACTTTTCAGCGAAGCCAGGCACACCCAATGGTTACGGCCTCGTCGGCAATGAAGCCAACGCCGTTGCTCCGAAGAAACGGCCCCTCTCATCGATGACACCCGTGATTGTCATCAAAGACGGCAGAGCCTTTATGGTGTCGGGGAGCCCGGGGGGCAGTACGATCATCAACGTTACAATGCAAGTCGTTATGAATGTTTTAGAATTCGGCATGAACCCAGCTCAGGCAACGGCGATGCCGCGGATCCATCATCAATGGTTGCCCGATTCAGTTTTTCATGAACCGGGTCTTAGTATTGATACGCTGAGACTGCTGGAAGCTAAGGGGCAGCCGGTAGTTGACCGATCTTTTTGGGGAGGCGCCGCCACGCTAGGCATCACCCAAACGATTGTTCGTGGCGAAGATGGCGTCTTTCAGGGGGCAGCCGACCCTAGAGGCCACGGCAGTAAGGCATCAGGATACTAGACCCAGTTTCACCGGGCCGCGCTTCATAGGGCCTTTTCGTATATTCGGTAGGTCTTGTATAGCGAGCCAGTGCCGTTTTCCAATATGTTACGCATGGAATGATTGTCTTCCAGTATCCACCCCATTTCGCCAAACTCTGAGCCGCGCTTAGTAACGTTTTCTAACGATATATTCACCATACCCATGACCATCAGTGCCGTAACGCGTTGGCCATGCAGTTCTTTCTTTACGCCCATCAAGGGACAGCGGTGCCGGGTTTCTTTTCCCGACAGCACTAGGCGCCAGAGCAGCTTCGCCCAACCAAAGGGAAGCAGCGAGCCGTTCAAGTCCCTAATCATATGATTGATATCGGGCAGAGTGATCATGAAGGCGACAGGCTCCCCTTTATATTCAGTGACAATGGTCCGCCAAGGCTTCACCAAGGGCTTCAGGGCCTTAGCTGTATGAGCAATCTCGGCCTCGGTCAGCGGGACAAATCCCCAATTTCCGACCCATGCGTCATTGAATATGTCCAAGACAAGCCGGATTTCTTCGTCCCAGCGCTTCATATCGATTTCGCGGAAGCTGATATTCTTATTGCGCAGCGCGAGTTGGTAAATCTTCTGCAAATCCTCAGATTGGCCCATTTGCGTATTCATTTCATACGCGTATAGGTCCTTGGCTTTTTCAAACCCCATACCATCCATCCAGCCGCCGTAACTAGGCTTGTGATGATTCATTAAAATGACGGGCGGTGTGTCAAAGCCGTCGATCAGCATGCCACATTGCTCATTTGGGCTAAGGTCCCACGGCCCTTGAATGCGGGTCATTTTACGCTCGCGAAGCCATACCTCGGCGTGCTTGAATAAGGCTGAAGCGATATCAGCGTCCGCAGCCTCAAACAGCCCAAAGTGACCTAGGCCCGGCCCAAATTGTTTATTGGCCATGTCGCAAACCTGTGTGGAAATTCGACCGACATCTGCACCGCCCCGCTCGGCGATGAATAATCCTACTTCAGCGTGGCCAAAATATGGATTTTTATCTGCTGATAGCGATTCAAGTCGCTCCAGCATCAGTGGCGGGACAAAGTTTGGATCGTCTTTGTATGCCTCATATTGCACGCGGATGAAACGCCTAAGTAATGGTTTATCATTCACTTCTATAATATTGATATCACTCATAATTTTGCTTTCTTTCCGGCAAGTTTTCCAATCGGTCCTAGCGCCATACGATCTTCATTACTGAGGCCGAACCGGATAATAACAAATATCGCGGCGAGTAAAAAGACTATTGCCAGGACCAAATTAAGAGGCGGTGCCAAATAGCTTCCAGCAGCGAAATACCACCCCACAGGAAAACTGACAACGGCCGCAATTAGCGTTGGGCGGGCACTGTCGATCGTCCATGTCTTGACCTTAAATAACAGCTTGGTTTGAGCAACGGCCAAAAAGGCCGATGCGTTTATGCCGAGGGACGCCGCAATCGCTGCGCCGTCGGCCCCCATCTGTGGAATCAGGATCGATGACAGTCCCAGCATAACCACCAGTCCGGTGAGTGCGTTTGTCGCTGGCAGCATCCGATTACCTAGCATTTCAACGATTGTCGTAGCGGGGCCGGTGAGGGCTTCAATCGCGCGGCCTAAGCATAGAATGATTAAGACTGATCGTGCTGCAGCAAATTCAGGCTCCATTGATGCTAAGACATCGCTTGCAGCTAAGATCAGAGCGGCGCAAAGGGGCAGGGCGAAACTCATGGACATGCGGGTCGCAAAGGCGTGCATATCTTGTAGCATGGCCCGGTTTCCGGCACCTTCTTTCTCCGCAGCCAGAGGGGCCATGACATATTCGAACGTTAAGCGCACCATTTGTAGGACACTGGCGATCTTGCGAGCTATTGCATAAAACGCTGCAGCAGTGGCCCCAGCAGCACCCGGCAGCATCGCATTCAAGATCATGACGGGCAGCTCCGCGAATAGCTTTTTGGACAGGTTTGACGGCATCACAGGGAGTCCGTAGTGAATGAGGCGGCGCCCCATAGTTCCAAGCATTGGTGCTTTTAAAACCAGTTTAATATCATAGTAGCGGGCAATTAAGCGGATGGCTAACAGGGCAGATAAAATCACGCTGACCAAGTGAGCGATAAATAGCCCGAATGTCATCCAACCGATCGCTGCAAATCCCAACCCGGCGACCAACCGAATGCCCTGTTCGTAAAAAATGCGGACCTTGATTTCCGGGCCAAACGTACGCTGGGCGCGAATGGCAGAGGTTCCAACTTCCACCGCAGTCCAGAAAGGCAGCACCCAGGCGTAAAGTTGGATAATTTCGATCAGATGTTCACTGTCTTTGGCGTCAGCGTTAATGAACCCAGCGAGAGAGGGCGCTGCTGCAACGGCGACCAGTGAGAAGACGCAGCTGATCAAAAATGAGAATTTCATCGCCGCGCCGACCGCTTCTGCGCCTTCCTCGTCGCTAACTTGCGGGACGATACGCTGCAGCCCGATGGTGGTTGCCACATCACTGACAGCAGCGCTGACCTTCACATAGCTCCACAGAGCGGCGAACAGGCCAAAGGTGGCGCTACCATAGGCCCATGTAAAGGCTATCAGTCCAGCAGCCTCTAAAAGCGCTCCCATGCGGCCAACGAAGGCCATACCAGCGCCGCCAGCTACCCTTGCGCGGTCGGTCGATTGTTGGTCAAAGGCCGGGTCACTCATCGAGCTGCAGGTCCGTTAGCGGGATTATTTGCTTTCGGACTGCGCCGGCCGACGTTGCCTTCCTCAGTATTAAAGAGCACCGCGTAGCCAACCAATAGAAAGAGAAAGAAGGGTGCCCAAGCAGCCAGGAAGGGCGGTGCAACACCGAATTCTCCCATAGCCAGCATAAAATTATCGGCAACGAAATACGTGAACCCAAGCGCTAGACCTGTGATCAAGCGAACGAATAAGGTGCCTGCCCGCTGAACGCCGAAGGCTGCAATTGCTGCAAGAAGCGGCATTAACAATGCGGCTGCCGGCCCTGCGAACTTTTGATAGTAGCTAGCTTCAAGACGGGCGGTTGGCAAACCTTCTTCTTTAAGCTTTTTGATTGATCGGCGCAGGTCAATAAAGTTAGCGTGTTTGGGATTGACCGTTAACGCAAGAAAGCGCTCGGGCGGCGTACTGATTGGCCAGTCCATGGATGGTGTAGATGTCAATTCATGCGACACGACGTCGAACTGCCGCACATTATATAAGGTCCAGCGGCCTTGCATATACCACGCAAAGTCGGCGCGAAGTAAGGCTTGGAAAACGCCGTTCTCTGAGCGTTCAAAGACCGCTATGTCGTCCAGGATAACCTTTTCAGCTTCCACAGCAACGCTTTCAATACGAACAAAATGCTGACCCTCTTTGATCCAAACGCGCCCCGCGACGGCAGGGGCGGGCGGTAGTCCAATGGCAAATTCTTGGTCAGCCCAATAATCAAGCTCAGCGTTTGCCTTAACCACAACGGCCTCATTGAAAATGAAATGCATTCCAGCGATCAAACCCGCAGCAATACCAAGGGGCAGTAAAATACGGTGTGCTGACATACCAATTGCCTTCATAATGACAATCTCGCTGCTTTGATTAAGGGAAGCGAGCGTCAGCAGTGTCGCCAAAAGCATCACAAACGGCGCAAATTGGCTTACCAATTGCGGCAGTCTGAGACTGATATACCGAATGATCGAATCTGATGTCGCGCCGTCTGCGGCCATGATCGCATCGCTTTGCGCCAACAAATCCAGCATTTGAAGGACAACCGACAGTCCAACTAAAATGCCGAAAAACCTGACGAGGAGCATCTTTATCGAATAGGCGCCCAACGTTCGGGTCGGCGTGGCCCAGTTTCTGATCTTTTGACGCAAATGAATCAAGCTGCTCATGCCCTAGCTCCGATGAGTTGCTTAGCAAAATACTTGAAGGGCCGAGTTGCGTAATCGACAATGACATTAGCAAACAGGAGGGGATCACCCCCAACCTTGAAGGCGGCAACCCGGAAAATCATAACGGAGACGAAAGCGAATCCTGCGAACAAGACCCAGATTGTCGTAAACGGTGAACTGCCGCCATCGGATACCATCGACTCCATAACTTCCATCAATTCGTTTACGACAATGATCATCGATAGCCCAATAGGCAACCCAGACGATTTCCCCGTCCGCTTATTCGTGATACCCATCGGGATCGCTAAGAAGGGTAGGATTAAAAACATGAGACTATGCATCATTCGCCAATGAAAATTGCCCGTAAAGGCTTTCTGCTTTTCGCTGCTGTATGACTCGTCACCAAGCGCATGAAACAGCTCTATGGTAGTCATCTCTAATTCTTCACCGCTTCGTCCGCGGAAAGGTTCAGCGGAAGGCAATCGTATCTTTCGATCTAATTGTTCAAAGCGCAGCACCCGCGGCTTGCTCTGATCTTCATCCAGATTGACCAGCACCCCATCGTATAATTTAAGCAGGATAGTATTTTGATCACTCGTGGAGAAGAAGCCGCCTCTGGCAGCAGAAACACTATTGGTTCCTTGTGGGCTGCGTTGCTCCAGAAAGATACCAAGTAATTCCGCGCCTTGATTACGTGATTCGTCAATACGGATAACCATGCCCTCGCCAACTTCGACAAAATCACCGACCCTGATACTTGCCCCCAACGCACCGGACCTTAGATCAAAGACCAGCCCACGATAGTTGTGGCGGCTATGAGGCTGGACCCAGCCGATCAGCATGGCATCAATGATCATTAATAGAACGGCGATCAATATGGCTGGCCGGGCGGCGCGGAGCAAACCCACGCCAGTCGATGTCATTGCGTCCAGTTCACTAGAAAGTGATAATTTTCTAAAGGCGAGCAAAATGCCAAGGAAAAGCCCAACAGGCAGCGCCAGCGCCATGTAATGCGGCATCAAATTAGCGAGCATCCGCCAGACAATTTCCACAGGGCCGCCCTGATTCATCACGAAATCAAACAGCCTCAACATGCGCTCTAAAATAAGCAAAAGCGCTGCTATCGCTAGTGTTGCGATGAGCGGCGTAAAGATTTGACGCATGATATATTTATCTATTTTTGTCAGCATGGGGCCCGGGTCTGGTAAAGGGTTTAACGCTTCGACTAATGTCGCATTTCATTTATAGTCGCCTAGTAACACTGTTATTGCCGTTGATAGTATGGCAAAACAATGATGACTTATACCCCATTTGACGTCATACACGACATATTTTCGCCACCATCCAAGCGCTTTTTCGGATGATGTTTTTATAAGCCGGAGCAGTAAATGATTATGAAGTCGGTTGTAGCTGCAAGTGTTGCAGCACTATTGTATAGCCACGGTGTGGCTTCAGCGCCTAAAGATGCGCCTATTAGCTCGCTAGAGGACGATCCAACAATTGTCGATCAAATTGCAGGTAAGTGTGCCGCCGTTGACGGTGAGGCGCGGATCAAGGTCAAGGTAGTCGGTCTCGGCTCAGACGAGGGTAACCTGCGAGTCCAAGCCTACAGCGACAATCCTGATGAATTTCTGGAAAAAGGCTTTAAGGTCATGCGGCTTGACATTCCAGCTTCTGACGACTCAGATATCTGCGTTCCAATGCCAAGAGCTGGTAAATACGCGATTGTTTTGTTGCATGACCGAAATGCCAACGGTAGCGCCGATATCTTTACTGAGGGCTTTGGATTTTCGCGCAACCCCTCGCTGGGGCTTTCAAAGCCTGACCACGCTGACGTTGTTACCCATATTCCAGAAGGTGTTACGTCTCTGAAAATTGAGCTGAATTACGTCTTTGGTGACCTTGGTGAAAATAGTGAAAAGCGCCGGCGTAATCGCAGACGTTAGGATTTAATAATCACTCCTATCTTTAAATCATCTTGGATATGTTGCAGTTTCGGTAGGATTTGATAAAAGAATTGTCAACTCGGTGGTCAAACGTGTCCACTTAATGAGGTGACTGGAAATAAACCCGATGGAATTAGGGCATTCAAAAGAGTCTGACGCGCAGCCGGTGCCGCTGGTTGCTGTGGTAACGAATCCTAAGAGTTCGACCATGCTTCGCCGGATTGAAAAGGTTCGAGCCTGGGTCGAGCGGTCGTTCGGTGTGGTTCATTATGAGCTTGAAACCATTGACGATGTGCATGACGCCGTTGAGTTTTTTGCCCACGCAAAGCCAGCAGTCATTGTTATCAACGGCGGTGATGGTACGGTGGGCGCCTTTATTGCGTCTCTGTTTTATTCTGGATTAATGGAAAATCCGCCCCCTATCGCAATTGTTCCAGGGGGCAAAACCAATATGACCGGTGCCGACTTGGGCGCAAAGGGTCGCCCTGAGGTCATGCTTGAAAAAATATTGCAATTGGTTAGGAGCCCTGACTTTGAGCGGCATCTATCCGAGAGATACCTGATCGAGCTCGATATGCAGGACGGTCATTTACCGTATGTAGGGACATTCTTTGGAACGGCGGGGATCGTTCGAGGTATTCATTGGACCCGCGAGAACGCGCATAAACCTGGCCGTCCGGTTTGGGTGTCTCATATTATAGCGCTGTTTTCGCTATTAGCCGCTGGGCTGGGGCTGTCGCGGAAAAACAAAGATATTCTGACCTCTGAGCATATGGATATATATGTCAAAAATGGCGGCCGTATGAGCGGCAAATATGCGTCGGTCTTGGCAACTACTTTGGATGAGTTGGTGCTAGGACTTAGACCCTATGGCAAAGAGGGTTCAGGCGGTTTAAAATTTTCGGCCATCCAGCCCGGGGCAGGGAGCCTTTTCCGCGCGGCTAAGGGTTTGATAACAGGCGCCTTTGGTAAGAAGGGAATCACCGGGGTTCAAGTCCGCCGCTCTGACAGAATTGTCATCAAGGGTACAGATCCAGTAACGTTAGACGGTGAAATATTTTTTCCAACACCCGGTAAAGACATCACGATGGTTGGCATCAGGAAACTTACATTCGTGTCTTTTAAGAAAAAGGATATCCGAATTGACGAAGACTGACGTGCAGCCGATCCGTAATTTCATTCTAGACGAATGGGAAAAACAGGTGCCGGACAGTGTTATGGCCGCTGCTGGAGCGATTGCAGGTTTATATAAGGGGCACTGCGTCGGCGTGCTGTTTTATGGGTCATGCCTTCGCACAGGCGAAATTGTCGACAAAGTTTTGGATTTTTACGTCATCGTCGATGGTTACAGAAATGCTTACGGTAAAAAGCTGCCAGCTATTGCCAATAAAGTGCTCCCGCCTAACGTTTATTATCATGAGATGGAATTCGAAGAGATAACTCTCAGATCGAAATACGCGGTTCTAAGCCTCTCAGATTACCAGTTTCGCGTATCTGACCGGTGTCTGAATGTATCTGTCTGGGCGCGCTTTTGCCAGCCAGCTAAACTGTTGTTGGCTCGGGATGATGATACCAAAAATCAGCTAGCAAGCGACACAGCCACGGCAATTTTGACGATGCTGCGCGCTACGGAACCTCGATGTCAGACTCCTTCGGTCAGCGAGGCCATATGGGTTACGGCCTTTGAGAATACATATGCGTCAGAGTTGCGAGCGGAACAAGCGGGGAAGGGGAAGGAGATTTATGATCTTGACCAGCGACGGTATGACGAAGTCTTTCCGCTGGCCCTCCCGCATCTTGAGTGTTCGCGGTCTGGCCAGCATAGTAAGCCACCAGATTTGTCGTCACTGCAAGGCGCCCGGTTTAAATGGTTTCTTCGCCGTGCCAACGGAAAATTCGTGAGCTTTATGCGCTTGATAAAAGCTGTGTTTACCTTTCAAGGCGGTATTGACTATATCGCTTGGAAGATATCACGGCATTCGGGCGTAGAGATTGAAGTAACAGACAAAATGCGCAAACACCCCATCCTTCACGGGCTGCCCAAGTTTTGGGCACTTAAACGTAAAGGCGCATTTAAATAAGCAATTATATCCAGTTATTTAACGGGTATATAGCTATCAAGGCCGATCTTATCAGCAGCTAGCTTAAAGCCATCAACAATCCGATCTATCTGTGCGCTTGAATGCTTTGCCGTAATAGATACTCGCATCAAGTTCATTCCGACAGGAGTCGCTGGTGGGACGGCCATATTAACATATACGCCGCTTAAAATTAGCTGCTCCCAAAAGCGAGTTGCGGAAGACCTGTCTGGAAGTTTGACGGCGATGATAGGGCTTTCAGCAGTTTCCGTCGCCAGGAGGAAACCTGCTTGCTTTAAGCCAGCATGAAGGCGATTGGCATTGTCCCAAAGCTGCGCCCGTCTGTCGCTGGAATCCGAAATTTGCTTGATCGATGCAGCCGCACCCGCAACGACGCTTGGCGGCAAGCTAGCGGTGAAGACGTATGGACGACAAGCAAAACGCAAGACGTCAAATTTGGGATGCTTTCCAACCGCGAAGCCGCCAATTGTGCCCACAGACTTAGAGAAAGTTCCAATAATAATATCAACAAGATGCTCTACGCCCAATTCTTCTGCAAGGCCACGACCGTGCTCGCCCATAAAGCCCATCGAGTGAGCCTCATCAACAAGCGTTGTGCAACCGTATTTCTTGGCGACTTCTAACATTTCTTTCAGCGGCGCTGTGTCACCAAGCATCGAATAGATGCCTTCAACAACGACCAGCTTGCCTGCATCCTCGGGCAAACGCCTCAGACGGCGTTCCATTTGCTCAACATCATTATGTTTGAAACGTACGATTGAAGCATTACCGAGCGCGCACCCATCATAAATTGAGGCATGGCTATCGGCGTCGATAATGACAAAATCATTCTTGCCTGCAAGGGTAGATATCAAACCCAAGTTAGCTTGATAGCCTGTGGAAAACACCATACAGTGTGGCATGTCATAAAAATCTGCAAGGACCTGCTCAAGATGCTTATGACTGGTATACGTACCATTCAAAACCCGTGACCCGGTTGTGCCAGTGCCAAATTCCTTGAGCGCCTCTATACCGGCCTCAATGGCTTCCTCGTTGAAGGTCATGCCCATATAATTATTGGTACCAGCCAATACGGTATTCCGGCCACCAATGACGGCTTCGGTTTCTGAAAGTATTTTTTCCATCACCACAGTGAAGGGATCAACTTCTTCGAAGGGAAGCGCGTTTCGCTGCTCCAGAATCGGGTCAAACTTTGAAAATAGGTCCATTATACTCTTAATTCTTTGACATGATTTTTTCTACCGCATCAGTAACCTGTTGAACGGTCTCTAATTCTGGTAAAAGATTGAGCGGAATGATAATATCGAACTCGTCTTCAAGCTCAGCGACAAAGTCCATAACCGTTAGGGAGTCCAGCTCCAGATCATGCTGAAAGGTAGTTTCTGGGGTGATGGTCGATGATTTGGTATCGACATCTTTAATGAGCTCACTCACTCGCGCATAAATCTCTTCGTTGGTCATATTAATGGCCGCCTGACTATATCATTAAAAAGAATCTGGACCGATCTGAGGGAACACTATCACAAAAATCCGTTTTGGCGATACCAATCTACGGTATTTTCCATTCCAGTGGTCAAAGTGTAGCGGGGATGCCACGTTTTCAAGGCATTCGGCTTTGTGCTTTGTGCGGACCAATCTGTATGAAGTAGCTCTTTCGATTTTGGATATGTGAAGATGGTAGCTTGCCCTATCAGGCGAGCATAAAGCCCTGAAAGTGCGCCTAGTGCCTTGATCAGCAACCCTGGCGTCGTAATCAAGTTCGGTGATACGCCGAGGATGTGTCCAATCACCATAGCAAATTGCTCATGGGAATAGCCCCCGGCTACTCCGTCGCTTATGTCGAAAACTTCACCGCTTGGAAAATTGCCAATCAGTATGACTATTGCTTTTACCAAATCATCCACATGGATCCATGAAGCACGATTGTCGCGACTGCCCGGAACCAGCATGAACCCCTTTTTGATCATTTTGATCAGCTCTAATGTTTCCATATCGCCAGGCCCATAGATGCCCGGGGGCCGCATTGTTGCCCAATCAAATGACCAGTCTCGCTGTGACAGGATATCTTCACCAGCGGCTTTCGACGCGCTATAGTGACTTAGCTCTGGTTCGCGAGCGGCCAAACTGGACACATATAGAAACTTTGAAACATTCGCTTTTTGAGCTGCGCTAGCGACGTTTAAGGTACCAACCGCATTGGCTTTAAAAAATGCACCCCGATTAGTAGCTTTGATGGCTCCCGCAGCGTGAACAACTGCGGTGCATCTTGTGCAAAGATCGAATAAGGCATCTTCAGTGCCTAGGTTGCCCTTTACCCATTGCACACCGTCAGTTGCGGGCTGGTCGCGGCGGGTGAGCGCTTTTACTTGATATCCTGCGTTCACCAGCACTGGCAGCAGACGTTGACCGAGAAACCCGGTTGCCCCGGTTACAGCTACAGATTTTCCGGATTTTATCATCGTTTAGCTGGCAATCGCCTGAAGACTACCGGAAAGGTAATTCTGCCGTGCCTTCACGCGACTGAGTTTGCCTGACGACGTCCGAGGGAGCGCTCTGGGCCCAACTAGGTTGACCAGAACATTAACACCTGTTTCTCGCTGAACTTGTCGCTTGAGATTTTCGCTTAATTGCCTGCGGTCACCACCATCCGAAAGTCGGCACTGCGCAAGAATAAGGGGCACTTCTTCAGCGTTGTCACCCGGAACCGAGATTGCCGCTATATCGCCGGCCTTAACGCCGTCCAGTTGCTCGGCAGCCCATTCGAGATCTTGTGGCCAATGATTTTTACCATTTATAATGATCATATCCTTGGCTCGACCAACGATATATATGCAGCCCTTTTTCATATAGCCCATATCACCAGTGTCCAACCAGCCGTCTTTCATAACTTCGGCAGTTGCCTCTGGGTCCATGAAATACTCACGCATGACAGAGGTGCCTTGCAGAAAGATGCGTCCGACATAGCCTTCTGTAAGAACAATGCCATTAGTGTCTTGAATTTCGATATTATATTCAGGCAATGGCTTGCCGCAATTGACAACCTCCCGCATGCGGGCGTCTTCTTTTTTACCTGATACAAGAAGGTGGTTGCCGCCTGTTAAAAGGGACTCGTCAACGAAATCAACCTCAATGCCAGCACCTGCTTTACCAAAGCTAACACCAAGCGTACATTCGGCTAGGCCATAGCTGGGCAAAAAGATGTTAGCGTTTAAGCCAGCAGGTTCAAAAGCTTCGGTAAACGAGCGCATCACATCAGGACGAATCATTTCCGCACCAATACCAGCAACGCGCCAAGTTGAAAGATCGAGCTCCGCCAAAACATCAGCTTTTTGGCCCAGTCTGCGGGTGCAAACATCAAAGCCAAACGTCGGGGAATAACTGATTGTGCATTTATTCTTTGTCATAACCCGAAGCCAGCTTAGCGGCCGTCTTGCAAAGTCTTCGGTGGGAATAAAGTCGACTGTCATTTGACAGGCCAGAGCGGTCAAAAACGTACCGACTAGGCCCATGTCATGATAAAAGGGTAGCCAAGACACACAGCGATCGTCTTCAAGTAAACGAACGCCGTGATAGCCCATTCCATGCGTGTTAGCCATCAAAGAGCGCTGCGTCACCGAAACACCGTGCGGGAAGCGCGTACTCCCTGAGCTATACTGCAGATAGCTTAAATCATCAGGCCCAGGGCGCTCGAATTCTTTGGTCACTCCGTGCGCCATGATTTGCTCAAAACTGCCACAAAACCGAAGATCTTGGTCTGATACCGCGTCTCCGATTAGGTCAGTCATAAATTGAGGACTCATGATCCCTGAAGCGGCACAGCTTTTGATTTGGGCCGCTAACTGCGCGACAAAGCCGTCTCGCGCACCGAAACTTGTTGGTAAAGGAAGAGGGACAGGCAAAACGCCATTATACTGGCAAGCCACAAAAAAGATCGCAAATTCAGGAGATGTATCCGCGATCACCGCAATTCGATCACCTTTTTCAAAGCCTAAACCAGACAATTTTTCAGTCATAGCAAGTGCTTTTTCGCGGAGCTCTTTGAAGGTCAGAGCACACGTTAACTGCGTTCTACCATTATAAAAGTTGAAACCGCGCTCACCTTTAGCAGCGTAATCCACCGCTTGCCAGAAGGTCTCAAAATCTCCGAACCGTCGCTTAAGACCGGGATCCCTAGTTGGGGTTGGTCTCAACTCAGAATCTGCCACAGCCATACCCACTCCCTGTATCGCGCTCCCTGTCCACTTGTGAGAGATGCTTTCTCGCCAAGTGAGTAGGGTCTTGCCGTTGTGATCGTTTATCTCAGCAGATAAAGCCACTTACTAACTTTTTAGGCCTATATTTCATGACCAGTTTCTAAACTCCAATACGGACAGCTAACCCAGCCGATTGGAGGTTACCCAACCAACATTCAATACCTGTGGCGTTTATTCCGCGCAAGAAAAAACGGTTATTCTGTCCTGCGACGCGTTGGATATGAATGTAATGTGGCAATAAAAAGACAGTTATGTTGCATGAAATCCTCATTTGCGATCTTAATGGAGTCGATGTAACGTTAACCGAAACAGAAAAGGGATTCGTGATGACTATTAGTGGCAATTTTGCAGTACCGCCTGAGGGCACCCACCTTGACAATGCTGGCGCATCATTGATGCCAAAGGCAGTCATTAATACCATGCGGTCTTATATGGATAGGGAAGCCGCTGTAGGCGGCTACCGCGCCGCAGACGAACATAAGGACCAATTAGACGCTGTTTACCAAAAGCTTTCTGATGGTTTTGGAGGGCATAAAACGTCCTACGCAATTTCCGGAGGCGGAGCGGACGCATTCGCCAAACTGTTTTATAGCGTACCGATCAGTGCCGGTGACAACATCATCACCAGCCAGAACGAATATTGTAGTAATTATCTAGCCTATCTCCACCGAGCAGAGAGATGCGGCTTTGAGGTAAGAATTGCGCCGTTTAACGACGACGGCCAGATAGACTTGGATATTTTGGAATCGCTGATTGATGATCGAACGCGGCTTGTTAGTTTATCGCATAATACGGCGACGAGCGGCGTTGTTTTGCCGGCGAGGGAAATCGGCCGCTTATGCAAGCAGCATGACATTCTGTATTTGTTGGATGCCACGCAGACGGTCGGCCACCTTGAGCTAGACTTTGCCGATATCGGCTGTGATATGGCAACAGGTACGGCGCGCAAGTGGCTAAGAGGGCCGCGCGGTTTGGGGTTCATGTACCTGGCTGAGGCAGCGCGGGAGCGAATAAGGCCGGCTATGATATATAATCAATCGGCCGATTGGCTTGGGGCAAACGCCTTCAGCCTTCGTTCAGATGCAAGGGTTTTGGAAAGCTGGGAGCGATCCTGCGGCAATCAGCTGGGATTGGGCGCGGCGCTCAATGTTTATCAATCCAATGGCCCCGCTGAAATTGAGCGAAGCCTTTTTGCGCGCGGTAAGTATCTCAGAGACAATATCGCTGACATGAAGAGTATGGAGCTTGTTGATCCCGGTGCGGCAAGTTCAGCAATTGTTACCTGTAATGTTAAGGCGCTCGAGGCGGCTGATGCTAAAAAGAGACTAGCAGAGGAAGGGTTTCATGTGAATGTTGCTGTGAAGGCCCAGAGCTTAATCGATTTTGAAAAGCGCGGCATTGAGTCTGCACTCCGTATTTCGCCACATTATTATACAAGCATGTCGGAGTTAGATTCATTACTAACCCGGCTTGAGGATATGACTAAATGATCCTATCGATGACACTGCTATACAGCGCGATAATATCGCAAGATGTTATCACGCCGTTGCCAGAAGCTTACCAGCGCGTCAACGGTGCGCGGGTCGAGGTTGCTGAGTTGTTTCAACAGCGTAAGAACGTGGAAGCTTTGGATCTGTTGCTTGATATAGGCAAAGAGGAGCCTTGGCACACGACCGTTAAAGTTAACACGCATTCGCTAGCCAAGCTATTAGGTCGCACTGATATCATTGAAGACGTGCTCGCTAATCTAGAAACGATGGGCATTGCAGCAAAGCAAGACAGCCCTTTGATGATGCCGGTGGGCAAGGCGGCTATTGCCGGGGCGTTGGCTCAGGGCAGGCTGTGCGAAAGTGTTTACAAGCTTGACGACGGAGACTTTCTTGTCGGCTGTGTAGCAACACCCGGCGTTTATCGAATCAATGAGGATGCAGAGGCCGAATTATTCATACCGGGTAGCCGCTTGGGTGGGCGCAGTGTGATGGGGTTATCGGTAGACAGGTCCAACGAGCAGGTATGGCTATCCTTGGCACAAGTGGCACAAACGCCGGATATTACTGACAAGCCAACTGCAAATGGATGGGCAGCCTTTTCACTGCGAGACGGGGCTAAGATCAGTGAGATTACGGCGCCGGATGGCGTGACGCCCGGCGATATCATTGTTACGCAGTCTGGCAGGGTGCTCGCGAGCAATAGCCAGGCCGGAGCGCTTTATCAATTATCTGACGGTACTGCCGAGCGAGTGATTAATGTGGATGGCCGTGCATCGTTTCAGGGTATCTCAGAGGCGGATGACGGGACACTCTATATCGCAGATTATACCAATGGAATTTGGCAGTGGAGTGGTGCAGCGGTCGATCAGGCTCGGATTATGGTCACACCGTATTTATTGGCTGGGATTGACGGCCTTGTGTGGCATGACGGCGCATTGTTTGGGATTCGCAATGGCTTTTTCCCGCACCAAGTAGTTTCGTACAAGATCACGGGTCACAAACTGACACAGGGCAGGGTACTTGCATCAAACCTGCCTGAATTTAGTGAACCAACAACGGGAGTGGTTCATGACGGCCAGCTATATTTTATAGCGAATAGCCAGTGGCCTATATTTGGGGAAAAGGGTGTACTAAAAACCAATAAAAAAGCGTCTCCGACCCTTATTTTGCAGATCGATCTAAGTGAGGTTGGGGAGTAGCGGAGGTGCAGCAGAACGGCAGGACAAAAAAGGTTACCGAGGACTATCTTGAGCGGGCAGCCTTTCATTATTTAGGACGGTATTCGTCTAGTGCTTATAATCTGGAGCAGGTTTTAATCCGAAAGGTGCGGCGCCGAAATGAAGAAGGCGCGATGCCCAGCGAAGAGCAACTAAATTGGATAAATAAGACCTGTAGTAAATGTGTTCGCCTGGGCCTCGTTGATGATGCAGAATATGCTCGGGCAAAAGCCGCAGCTATGAATCGCGGCGGAAAGCCGTTGCAGCAGATAAAGCAAGCGCTGATCCATAAGGGTGTTTCCCTTGATATCATTGATGCGACGCTACAAACACTCAACGAATCCCAAGATGAGCAGGCTGACTGGAACGCTGCGCTTACTTACGCCCGCCGAAGAAAATTTGGTCCGTGGCGGCGGGCTACGGATGATCCTGAAAAGCAGCGCAAGGAATTGGCTGCTATGGCTCGTGCCGGGCACCGGTATCAGATAGCTTCAAAAATTATCAATGAGTCGGATACCGATGGCTGGGATGGTCCTTGAGGTATCAAAAATGGGCACTGATTAGCTTGAAAAGCTGGCTTTCGGAAGCAGAAGAGTGCAATTTTTTATTGCGGTCTCGGCTTTTTTGTTCCTAAGATAGGCTTTGGTCGAGGGGGCCAAAATAGTTATGGGACAAGACAAATGAATGGGGAAGTGTCGGGAATAGAGGGTGATGAAACAGTAGAGACTGTTGAATCGTGTACAGGCCGCGTTAAATGGTTCGACGCGGTGAAAGGCTATGGGTTCATCGTTCCTGATAATGGAGACGGCGATATCTTATTACATTTTTCAGTTTTGAGGGACGTCGATAGGCGCTCTGTCCCTGAAGGAGCCACCATAACCTGCGACGTTGCTGTTCGTGACCAAGGGCGCCAAGCGACAGCGGTGCGTTCGATTGATTTATCAACGGCGGTTTCGCCTGAAGATATTGGTAGATCGGCCTTTAGCCATCCGGGCATGAATATCGACGTAGATTGTGATTTTGTTGATGTTGAGGTCAAGTGGTTTAATCGAACCAAGGGCTATGGATTTGTATGTTGCGGCAAAGGAGAGCAAGATGTGTTCGTTCATATTGAAACACTTCGCCGAGCAGGCCTGACTGAGTTATTGCCCGGCCAACCCATGAAGGTTCGCATGGGCAAAGGTGAACGAGGGCCTATGGTGGCGCAAATTGCACTTCCAGGCGATGTCTGATCAGCCTTTATTAGGCCAAAATTTAGTGAAAAGCATATTTTTATGACAATACGCATTTATAATTTCATGGTGGCGATCGCCTTTTTTATGATCGTAGCACTCCCGGCCCAATCTAGGGACTGGGGCAAGGTAACTGTTGTTGGTGCTGATCAGCGTTACGATTTCCGCGTCGAGCTAGCGATTTCGATGGAGGAACAGGCCCGTGGCATGATGGGCCGCCAAAGCCTGGCACCCGATAACGGTATGCTGTTTATTTATAAGACGGCTGAGCCCCGTAGCTTTTGGATGCGAAACGTGCCGATCGCCCTCGATATCATTTATATTAATGAAGATGCTACGATTGGGTCAATCGTCGCTATGGCCAAGCCAAATGACCCAACACCGCTACCCAGTGATTATCCAGCCGTAGCCGTGCTTGAATTAGCTGGTGGCCGAGTCGCTGAACTTGGCATTGAAATTGGCGACAAGGTAGAGCATCCCGCTTTTAAATACATTGAACGATCTGCGCCGCAGTAATGCAGCTGAAAGCTCTTCATTGGACCGCAAAAGAGATCGCTGCGGCGGCAGCGCCTAATAATTTTCAACCCATAACATCCCATTCAGAGTTTGGCTGGCGTAACGGTCCTTTCTTTGAGCGTAAAACAGCCGATTCTTGGCAGCGTGGATTTCGCGTTTCTACCGAGCATGCCAACGCTGGCGGTATATGCCACGGTGGTATGCTGATGACCTTTGGGGACATCGTATTGGCGACCGCTGTTATTCGGGCCGCGGATCCGCCATGTGTAACGGTGCGAATGGAATCTGATATGATGGGGGCCGCTCGAATAGGGGTTTGGGTAGAGGGCACAGCTGAGGTCACTGGTGTCGATGGTTCGATGATCCATGTGCGCGGACTGCTAACAGCTGATGGTAAGCCCTGCATGGGCTTGAACGGCATCTTTAAGCAAATTGCCCGCCGTCACTTCAAATAACCGCAGCAATTTGATTTTATTAAGAGAAGTTTTGGCGATCCCGGCAGGGCTCGAACCTGCAACCCCCTGCTTAGAAGGCAGGTGCTCTATCCAGTTGAGCTACGGGACCAATACCAATTGGGCTTATTTGAAATTGTCAGCATATGTTTGCATATGCCGTCTTTTCGTCTTCTCACGCTTTACATCATAAGGGACGCCCTTGCGGTCAGCGTATGCCTTTGCTTCATCAAGGCTGTCAAAGGATAGCTTGATTTGGCTATTCGCATCTTTGGTGCTTGTCCAACCCATGATTGGATCGATTGTCCTCGGTTTAGCTGGCTCAAACTCTAACACCCACTGATCATAGATGGCTGCGCCTGACTGAGTTACTGATGGACTGGGTCGGTAAATGCGTGCTTTCATTGGACAACTGCCCTTTCATCCGGAACAATAGCCTGTCGACCTATCTTCCATCAAGAAAATTAACGGTCCACCTTGGCTTTTCTCCCTGCTGATGCCTGGTATCAGGGAGAACGCCTAGTATCAGGCGAAAATGGTCGGGGAGACAAGATTCGAACTTGCGACCCCCTGTACCCAAAACAGGTGCGCTACCAGGCTGCGCCACTCCCCGACGCCCGGTTTGTCTATAGAAAGCCCCAGGGGTATGCAAGGGAAAAATGGCGGGTGCTCCCTTTTTTAGACAGTGAGCCTGTAACGTGCTAAGTCACAGCAGCTAGGCGCTAAGATTTGGGTGCGGTATGTTTGGGGCCTTATGACGTGTTTTCTATTGACCTAAAGACAGATAATACCCATTTAGTGGCTGCTGAAGCGTCAGATCACTGCTGAAGTATAGAATTAATAAAGCCGAGAGTAAAAGAATGAGTAAGCCGATATCAGATATGTCTCTGCAAGAAAAAGCCGAGATATTCCCCATCAAGGAAGCCCGTGCGATCGCAAAGCGGTTCACGACTCCGAATCCTTGGATATATTGGGCGGACTATACGGCCAGTGCGGTGATTGCATGGACTTCGTTCATATATGCGGTTTTGGCTGAGCCCTTCACGATAGATCAGATCGTCGCTATTGTGGTAGCGGCGTTTGCATTTCTGCGAGCGTTGATCTTTATTCACGAGCTAGCGCACCTCCGTGCAGGGACTTTTAAGTGGTTTAGTCTCTTTTGGAATTTCACATGTGGTTTTGCTATGATGGTCCCGCGGTATGCTTATACTGGTGTCCACACTGATCATCACAAGCCCCAATTTTACGGTACAAGCAATGACGGTGAGTATTTACCACTAGGAGCGGGCTCACCGTGGCGAATTCCGCTGTATGTGCTTGAAGGTGTCTATTTGCCGCTGCTGCTTATCCTCCGGTTTTTGGTTGTTACGCCCGTCAGCTATATCTTCCCGCCCCTTCGAAAAATCGTTTGGGAGCGGATGTCTTCGCTGGTTATCGATATGAATTATATCAGGCCTGCCGCGTCAAAGCGGGACGGTGTTGATTGGAAGCTTCAAGAGTTTTTCACTGTTGTTTATGTAGTGGCTGCGGCAGCGTTGATTGCTCTTGGCTATCTGCCTCTAGCGACCTTTTTTGTTTGGTACGCGGTGGTGTTTTTAGCGTTGGTGGTGAATGCTATTCGAACCCTCGGAGCCCATGCATACAGAAACCCGGGTGATAGGCCAATGAATAAGGTTGAAGAGTTTCTGGATAGCGTAGACGTGCCCGGCACGTTTTTGACGGCCCTTTGGGCACCTGTGGGGCTGCGCTTTCATGCAACCCACCATCTCTTCCCGGGGATGCCGTATCACGAGCTTGGAAAATGCTACAAAGCGATGTTGGAAGAATTACCCGAACCCGAACTATATCTGTCAAGTACGCGCAAGAGTTTGCCCCACGCGATCAAATGTTTGTGGCGAGATGCGAGAGCCGCAGAAGCCGCTAAGGCGTCTACAGCTACTGGGAAAGGGCCAAAGTAACAGGGGAAGCGCAAGATTGCAGTTTTAGCGGGCGCTACAGGCGCCATTGGTGGCCGGTTGCTGCAAACCTTGATCGAGGATGACTATTGGGACGCGATCCATATCTGAACCCGGCGCACGCTTTTGCTTGCTGCATCAGACAGAGTTCTCCACTATAGAAAATCCAAGACTTATCGAATCAACGGATATTGAGAGCCAGCTTTGATCTATGATTTTTCTTCGGTTTTGGCTCGGTCCCAAAGGGCATCCATTTCTGCCAGACCGGACTGTTGTGGTGTTTTGCCTTGCTCAGCAAGAAAAGTCTCTATCTGGTGAAAGCGCCGCTCAAATTTGGTATTGGCAGCGCGCAAAGCATCTTCCGGGTTAACATCCAAATGTCTAGCCAAGTTGGCATAGACGAACAAGAGATCGCCCATCTCCTCGTTAATGCGTTCTTTTGCGCTTGGATCAGTTTTGAGCGCCGTTAGTTCCACGGCCAGTTCCTCGGTCTCCTCGCGGACTTTATCAAGGACTGAGTTCGTTTCAGGCCAATCGAATCCAACACGAGCCGCCCGGTTTTGAAGCTTATAAGCGCGGAGCAGGGATGGCAGCCCCTTCGCGACACCGTCTAAAATGCTCGGTGTTTCACCGCGCGCTGCTGCTGCCGCTTGGCGTTCATTTTCTTTTTGAACTTCCCAAGCTTTTGTTTGAGCGTCAGCATCCTCAATGGTCGCATCTCCAAAGACATGGGGATGGCGCCGGACCATTTTATCACAAATGCTGTGAATGACGTCTTGGACATTAAAGTGACCCGCTTCCTCGGCTATTCGGGCATGAAATATGGATTGAAATAACAGATCGCCGAGCTCGCTTTTCAAGGCGTCCATATCACCGGATTGAATAGCGTCCTCGACCTCGTAGGCCTCTTCAATGGTATAGGGAGCAATGGTCTCGAACGTCTGTTCAACGTCCCACGGGCACCCGGTCTGAGGGTCACGCAAGCGCTGCATAATCTGGATGAGATCGTCAAAACTATAAGGAGTGTTGGTCACTTAACTGGTCTGCTGTGGTAAATAATCATCATCGATAAGATCAGAGAATTTGGTGCATGTGCGATCAAAATGAACTTCGGCAGTGCCAACCGGCCCGTGCCTCTGTTTACCAATGATGATCTCAGCCTTGCCGTATAATTTCTCCATCTCCATCATCCATGTATCGTGTTCTGCAGTGCCTTCGGTCGGCTTATCTTTTTCTTTATAATATTCCTCGCGGAAGACGAACATCACCATATCCGCATCTTGCTCGATCGAGCCTGATTCCCGCAGATCAGATAGCATCGGGCGCTTGTTTTCACGGCTTTCAACGCCTCGGCTGAGCTGTGAAAGGGCGATGACGGGTATGTTAAGTTCTTTTGCTAAGCCCTTAAGACCACGTGTTATTTCTGATATTTCCTGCACGCGGTTTTCGGCCGCTGTGCCTTTCCCAGATCCCCTGAGTAGCTGGAGGTAATCGACAATGATGAGGCCCAATTTTTCCTGGCGTTTCAGCCGCCGTGCTCGTGTTCTCAGGCCTGCAATCGATAGAGCTGGCGTATCATCGATAAAGAAGGGGACTTCATAAAGGTCCATTGCCGCTCGTGCAACGCGCTCAAACTCTTCTTGATTAATTTTACCACGCCGCATGTCAGTGCCTTGAACGCCCGAGCGCTCGGCCAGGATACGTGCGGCAAGCTGATCCGCGGACATCTCTAATGAAAAGAAGCCGACGACTGCGCCCTTTGACCGCGTCAGGTCTTCGCCCGCTGAGCGATCTTCAGAATAGCGTTTCGCGGCAGCAAAGCCGATATTTGTTGCAAGCGCAGTTTTACCCATTGCGGGGCGACCAGCGAGGATCACCAAATCTGAGCCGTGTAGGCCACCGATCATGTCGTTTAGCCGAGTCAGGCCTGTTGTGACACCGGCCAGATTGTCAGGGTCTTTATAGGCGTTTTCGATGTGGCCCACCGCTGTAATCAGCGATTTTTGGAAGGACTGGAACCCCCCTTCCACTTGGCCCATTTCCGCGAGGTCATAGAGTTGCTTTTCTGCCTCTGAGATTTGCTCGATGGCTTCCGCGTCTACTGGCGCATCATAGGCGTCTATGACCATGGTTTCGCCAATTTGGATCAGATTGCGCCGGATCGCCAGGTCGTAAATCGTCGCGCCATAGTCGCCAGCGTTGATGATTGTAGCTGCAGACGCAGCTAGGCGGACCAGATATTGTGCGCCGCCCACGTCAGCAAGCGCCTCATCGCGCTCAAAATATGGCTTCAGCTTGACCGGATCAGCAACCTGATTCTTATCCAAAAGCTTTAATACAGATTCGTATATTCTGCCGTGTACTGGTTCATAAAAATGATCCGGCTGCAAGAATCCCTGAACCTTCTGCGCGGCTTCATTATTCACTAGCATTGAACCTAGTAAAGCCTGCTCGGCCTCCAAGTTATGCGGGGGCTGGCGGTACGGAGTATCTTCGCCAGAGGTGCTATCGGTTATTGCTGAAATGTTGCTCATGTCTCTGCATATCCCGCAATGTCCTTCCACTCAAGCATCTAATCAGACTTATCCCTGCTATACAATTTTATCCACACGCTGCCTGTGGATAGTTTAGGCCCAACTTTAGATCTTACCTTTAGATCTCGCCTTTAGGGATTGTTAATTAACGGAGGTCGAGTTTATACTGTTGATTTGAAGCAGCCTTATGGAGATTCGGTCGTTTAAGGTCGCTACTTTTGTCGAGTGAGTTTTACGAATGAGCACCACTGCTATTGAGAAGGTTTTAATTTTCGACACCGATAACTTTTATCGGCGGGTTATCTATAACCTCCTTCTGTCGTTTGAGGTACCTGCCGTTGTTCAGGCCGCAGAATATTCAAAAGCGGCGAATATCTTAAAAATTAAATCTTTCGATTTGATTGTGATGGACTGGGATATGGATGGCGGTAGCCGCCTTGATCTCGTTAAAAATCTTAGAAATGGGAAGCTTGGCCCCAATATTTGGACGCCAGTTCTTTTGTGCAGTGCCCACAATCGCAAGAGCCGTATTTATCAGGCAAGAGATGCGGGTATTTCGGAGATCGTTGCAAAACCGGTTAGTCCACAACAGATGCTAGATAAGATGCGGGCTAGCTGTTTTAGAATGCGCCGCTTTGTTCGCTCGGAAAATTTCAGCGGTCCTGACCGACGGCGCAGGAGTGTCGCTTATCTTGACGAAGATCGACGCTCTAAAGTAAGTATGGATCAGGATGATATTGACGCGGTAATGAGAGAGTCAGAGTGATTGTGAATAAAGAAAATGCACCTACAATGAGTGAGGCTACCAGAGCTCGCATCCTGGCCAAAGGGGATCAGGTTATGGAGGAAATGGCCGCGGAATTTCACCGCGAGCTCCCTGCGATTCTGACTCAGCTACAAGGGGCTGCAGATAACAAAGACCTTGAAACTATTAAACGCAGCGCGTACCAGCTAAAGTCCAGCGCAAGCGGCTTTGGCAAATCAACATTGGGTCAAGGAGCATCATTTCTGCATGTACTTGCTGAGCGCGGGGCCTCAAAGCCAGAAGTTTTTCTACTCGCGGGGCATCTGATTAATTTCTTGAAAGAGCTCGCACTTATCGACGAGTCAGCCGGCTATGAAGAAAGCGAAGAGACCGTGTCAATAATGAAGGCTATGTATCATGAGCTTAGTGCACTTGGTTTATTGGACTAGCAACCAAGTATTCATCATCGGTCGATAGAAAAAGGCGACACCGATGAGGGTGCCGCCTTTTGTAATTTATTCTAGCAAAGAAGTGGCGGTTAAGCTTTTTCTTCAGCTTCTTCCGCAGCGTCTTCTGACGCTTCGTCAGCATCTTCCGCAGCTTCTGCATCCATTTCAACTTCGTCAGCGAAATCTTCTTCAGCGATTACTGGCTCGTCATTTTGGTCACCAATGAGAGCTTCACCAGTCTTAAACTGAGTTTCAGCTTCGTCAGGCGAGCGCGCGACGTTAACGACCACAGCCACGACAACTTCTGGGTGCAGGCGAACGTTGACTTCCTGAAGACCAAGCGTTTTGATTGGGCGATCAAGAATGATCTGGCTGCGGCTAACAGAAACACCGTCTCCTACCAATATCTCGACGATATCTCGGCTCGACACCGAACCATAAAGCTGACCGCTTTCACCAGCAGCGCGAATAAGAACAGGCTTGAGTGTTGCCATTTTAACTGCAACGCCCTCAGCTTCTTTACGCGCTTCAAGGTTGCGGGCCTCAAGTTCCGCGCGGCTCGCTTCAAAACGCTCCAGGTTACGTGGAGTGGCCCGAAGAGCTTTGTTCTGTGGCAGTAAGAAGTTACGAGCAAAACCGGTCTTCACAGTAACTGTGTCGCCCATTTGGCCTAGTTTCTCAATGCGTTCAAGAAGGATTACATCCATGATTCAATCCTTTCTTATTTAATGATGAAAGGAAGCAGGGCGATATTACGGGCACGCTTGATAGCGCGGGCAAGTTCACGTTGCTTCTTTGCAGAGACTGCGGTGATACGGCTAGGAACAATCTTGCCGCGCTCAGAAACGTAACGGCTAAGAAGCTTTACGTCTTTGTAATCGATTATTTGTGCGTCAGAGCCTGAAAAAGGACAGGTTTTGCGACGACGGAAAAATGGACGACGACCAGTGGACATTATCTTGTCTCCCTTGGTTTGCGATCACCACGATCACCACGATCACCACGATCACCACGATCATTGTTACGATCTGGGCGTGGGCCGCGACGGTCTTTATCAGCTTTGCTACGAACAACAACAGAAGGACCTTCTTCATGCTCTTCCACGCGAATAGTCATGAACCGCATGATGTCTTCGTTCAGGCGTAGCTGACGTTCCATCTCTGCTACAGCAGCAGGTTCGGCATCAATGTTCATCAGAACATAATGGCCCTTGCGATTTTTTTTGATTTTATAGGCCAGATTTTTTAGGCCCCAGTATTCTGACTTGGCAACTTTTCCATCATTCTCTTCGAGAATTTTGGTGAAGTCTGCTGTCATGGTTTCCACCTGCGTCGACGATACGTCCTGACGCGCGATGAAAATGTGCTCATACATTGGCATGAGAGTCTCCATTTTCTATGCTGATCGCCCACCAGTCCCAATGATCTGGCGTCTCCAGCCTGCTTTCGACCTTCACAAAACGGACATCGCCGTCTTGCGAAGCCCGGCTTATACCCCTAGGTAATCTGAAAAGCAACAGGAGTTTGGCGGATTTCTTAGGAAACAACACACTGTTCGAAGAATCCGTGAGGGATTATCGCTTTTAAAGGCTAAGAAGGCTTGCATTTGCGTCCCATAGCGTTATTTTTCACATGGGCTTCATGCGAGGGATTGAGCCGGGGGATTGAGCCGGGGGGATTGATCAAGGCGTTCTAGACATATATATAGCCACTCGAGAGGTCAGTTGGGCTGGCTAGTTTACCAAATAGGGGTTTTCATGACACGAGCACTTATATTTCCAGGGCAGGGCAGCCAGACGATTGGTATGGGCAAGTCTCTTGCAGAGGCTTTCGAGCCCGCGAAGCTTGTTTTCGAAGAAGTTGACGATGCGCTGAATCAAAAGCTATCGGCGATCATGTGGGACGGACCAGAAGGTGATCTTAAGCTTACGGCCAATACGCAGCCTGCATTAATGGCGCATTCAATGGCGATCATTCGGGTTATGGAAGATGCCGGGCACACGGTCTCCTCGATTGCCTCACACGTTGCGGGGCATTCGCTTGGAGAGTATAGCGCGCTCTGTGCCGCTGGTGCTTTTTCACTTGTGGATACGGCGCGGCTTTTAAAACTACGCGGTGAAGCCATGCAGCGTGCCGTGCCTGTTGGAAAGGGTGCGATGGCTGCTATCATCGGGCTCGAAATGACTGCGGTCAAGAGCATCTGCGAGCAGGCATCTGAGGGTGAAATTGTTGTTCCAGCAAATGATAATGGTGGTGGCCAAATTGTTATTTCGGGTGACAAAGGTGCTGTTGAGCGTGCAGCGGATGCAGCAAAGGCAGCGGGTGCAAAGCGCGCGATTATCTTGCCAGTATCTGCGCCGTTCCATTGTCCCTTGATGGCTCCAGCGGGTGCGGAAATGGCCGATGCGCTAGCGGACACAGCGATTAACGCGCCAAGTGTTCCAGTGATTGCGAACGTGATTGCAGAGCCGGTGTCCGACCCTGATCACATTCGCTCTTTGTTGGTTGAACAAGTGACCGGAGCGGTCCGTTGGGCAGAGAGTGCGGCTGGCTTTGCCGGCCTTGGTATCGATTGTGCAGTTGAAGTTGGCACTGGAAAAGTTTTGAGCGGTATGATGCGCCGGATTGACCGGGAGCTGACAATGACTAATATCCAGGAGCCTGTTGATTTGGACGCGTTCTTGGCATCGCTGTAGGCTCGGAATTTCTAATTTATTGAAACACAAGGAAACACTTACATGTTTGATCTGACTGGTAAGACTGCGCTCGTGACGGGTGCCACTGGCGGTATTGGGGAGGAAATAGCTCGGACGCTCCATAGGGCAGGGGCGACGGTCGCGATTTCCGGAACCCGGGAAGAAAAACTGCAAGCGCTCGCGGCTGATATGGGCGAGCGTGTTCATGTGCTGGCCGCGAACTTGTCGGATCGCGAAAGCGTTGATCAACTCGCCAAGTCAGCGGTAGACGTCATGGGCCAAGTTGATATCTTGGTTAATAATGCTGGTGTGACACGCGATACTTTGGCGATGCGGATGAAAGATGATGACTGGGACACGGTCATGCAGGTCAATCTGGAAAGCGCCTTTAGATTGTCAAAGGCGACCCTTCGCGGCATGATGAAGAAACGCTGGGGCCGCATTGTTAATATTACATCGGTTGTTGGTGTTACTGGCAATCCTGGTCAGTGCAATTACGCTGCGTCAAAAGCCGGCATGATAGGGATGTCAAAGTCTTTGGCCCAGGAAGTTGCTAGCCGGGGTTTGACAGTGAACTGTGTCGCTCCAGGCTTTGTTATTACACCGATGACAAACGAGTTAACGGACGCCCAAAAAGAAACGCTAGCAAAGTCAATCCCATCTGGTAAGCTGGGTTCACCGACCGATATTGCGGCTGCTGTTTTATACTTGGCGAGTGATGAAGCGAATTACGTTACTGGCCAGACCTTGCATGTTAATGGCGGTTTGGCGATGATATAAGGTGATGCAGGTTCAGGGTGTCGGGGGGAGTAGATTTTTTGGCGTAATCGAGTTTTATAATGTCGTAAAATCTTCTTCTCAATGGGAAATATCTATGGTAGGACCCGCATGAAATTTACAAAGGCTTGCGTTGCTTTTGTAGCCAAGCTAGTTCAGAGTGTGTTTGAGAATTGGGTTTTTATAAACGCATAAACCGGAAAGGAATGTGCAATGAGTGATATCGCTGCTGATGTGAAGAGAATTGTTATCGAGCACCTTGGTGTTGACGAAGACCGCGTGACTGATACCGCTGCTTTCATCGATGATCTGGATGCCGACAGCCTAGATACTGTAGAGCTTGTCATGGCTTTCGAAGAAGAATTTGGAATTGAAATTCCTGATGAAGCTTCAGAGAAAATTCAGACTGTAAAAGACGCGATCGACTATATTTCTGCTAACAAGTAAGTTGTTACGGACCAGATTTGGAGGCAACAGTTGATACTCTAGAGAGTTCAGTTGTTGCCTTTTTTTACTTTCAGTCGTGGTTACTTTTAGTCGCTCGGTTTATAGTTTTGTAATAAACTATCGTTAGATAGGCTCAAAATAGTGTAACTATTTGCCAAAAGGAGATCGCTATGAGACGTATTGTTGTAACTGGCCTTGGAATGGTTTCACCACTGGCATGCGGTGTTGATGAGACATGGAAACGGTTGATCGCAGGTCAGTCAGGTGCTGGCCAAATTACACGTTTCGATACCGAAGGTATGGGAACAACAATCGCTTGTGAGGTGCCTCACGGGGATGGTAGCGATGGCACTTATAATCCGGATGACTGGGTCACTCCCAGAGATCGTCGTCGCTTCGATGACTTTATCTTGTACGGTATTTCGGCGGCGCAGCAAGCTGTTGAAGATGCTGGCTGGACTGATCCTGGGGAAGAAGAATGCCTAAGGACGGGTGTAATGATTGGATCTGGCATCGGCGGTCTCGGTTGGATTCAGGACAATTCTAATACCTTGAAAGAGCGCGGCCCACGCCGTGTAACCCCGCACTTTATTGCTGGATCGATCATCAATCTAACGTCGGGTAATGTATCCATCAAGTATGGGTTCAAGGGTCCAAATCATTCAGTTGTAACGGCTTGCTCGACAGGGGCTCATGCGATTGGCGACGCGTCGCGGATTATCGCTTTCGGGGACGCCGATGTTATGGTGGCGGGCGGTACAGAAGCAACTGTCTGCGGGATCGCCATCGCAGGGTTTAACCAAGCGAAGGCCCTATCAAAACGGAACGACAACCCTGAGGGAGCGTCTAGGCCGTGGGATCAGGACCGCGACGGTTTTGTGATGGGAGAGGGCTCTGGTGTTGTCGTGCTTGAAGAACTGGAGCATGCCAAGGCGCGTGGCGCAAAAATTTATGCGGAAATTGTTGGCTACGGAATGTCAGGTGATGCGTATCACGTCACTGCGCCGGCGCCTGACGGCAATGGCGGCTTCCGCGCAATGGAAGCAGCTCTTAGGAACGCAAAACTTGACGCTTCCCAGATTGATTATATCAATGCCCACGGCACCAGCACACCGCTTGGCGATCAAATCGAAGCCGCTGCAGTGAGCCGCTTGTTGGGAGATAATACTGCGAATGTTTGTATGTCATCCACAAAATCCGCGATCGGTCATTTGCTGGGCGCAGCGGGAGCTGTTGAAGCGCTTTTCTGTATTAAATCCATTAATGAAGGCGTTGTGCCTCCGACACTAAATCTTGATAATCCTTCGGACGGCTTGCCACCTATTGACTTGGTAGCGCATCAGGCGCAAGAGCGAAAAATTAAAGTTGCTCTATCGAATAGTTTTGGCTTTGGCGGCACTAATGCGTCGCTGATCATGAAGGCCTTTGAAGAGTAAGGTGACGCGCGCCCTAATTTTTGGCTTTTGCCAGTGATGTTCGAGGTGTAGCATAAACACATGTCCCATCGTCGCTTGTCATTCGTGAAGGTTTCTGTCGTTAGCGCCCTATTGCTGGCGATGGCGGCGGTTAACGCTTACGCGGGCTGGAACTGGCTCAAAGATACCACTGGACCAGCTTTGGAAGCTAAATACCTGTATATTAAGCCGGGGAGCGGGTTGATTCGTATCGCTTGGCTGGCCGAGCAGGAAGGCTTGGTCAGAGATTCCCGGTATTTTAGACTGCTGGCGACGCTGCGCGGAGACGAATCTGCATTGAAGGCGGGCGAGTACAAGATACCTCCCGGAACATCATTAGATAGCCTGATCTCGACTATCGTCGACGGAAAGGCCTTTCAGCGCAGCATCACTGTTCCAGAAGGGCTATCGAGCATCGAGATATATACCCTTGTAAAATCGACCGAATTTCTAGTCGATGATATCAATTTCGCGCCGGCCGAGGGTACTGTGATGCCTGATACTTGGAATTATGCGCGGGGCGACAGGGCCTCTGGTCTAATTCGTAGAATGCAATCTGCTCAGCAAAGATTCTTGAAGGAAGTCGGACATGAAGGCTTCAATAATTTCGACGAACTGGTCACTTTTGCATCTATCATCGAGAAAGAAACAGGCGAATCTGGTGAGCGTAGTTTGGTCTCAGCCGTATTTCATAACCGTTTAAAGCGAGGGATGCGGCTGCAAAGTGATCCAACGATTATATACGGAATTACAGGCGGCGAGAAGCTCGGCCGTCCTATTCGTAGGTCTGATATAAGAGCAAATACACCTTATAATACATACGTAATTAAAGGATTACCTCCCACGCCGATTGCTAATCCCGGCAGGGACGCTATAAGGGCTGCACTCAACCCCGCGGCTGTCGACTATTTATATTTTGTGGCCTCAGGTGATGGTGGGCATCGCTTTGCCAACACACTTGAAGCGCATAACCAAAATGTTGCCTTGTGGCGCAAATTTGAACGGGCTAATCAGCGTTAAATTATTCAAGTCACTTGTGGAGAAAAAAAGTGCCATTGCAAAGCATGACAGGGTTCGGACGACACAGTGATACCAGCGGAGTGTTTAGCTGGGCGTGGGAACTTAAGAGCGTTAACGGCAAAAGTTTGGACGTCAAATACCGAATTCCGTCCCTGCTAAGTGGCTTTGATCAAAAAGCTAAAAAACTAATCTCATCCAACATTGGGCGAGGATCGGTTTTTGTGTCTCTTGATCTGAAGCAGGATAAAGGCGCAGATGAACTGATTGTGCACCGCGACCGTCTCAAAACGCTAGCTAAAGTGGCCGGCGAGATGGGATACCTACCCGGCTTGGCGCCTGCTCGCGTTGATGGATTGTTAAACTGCCCGGGCATCGTAGAGATTACTGCTCAGCGCATAGATGACGGCGCACGCGCTGACCTAGAAGAGAGGCTGCTGGCGTCTTTGAAGATGGCCCTCGATGCTCTGGTTGCGGCCCGAACAAGTGAGGGAGCGCGGATGGCTGCGGTGCTTGATGATGAGATGGATCATATAGCGGATCTGGTCGCAGGCGCCGCAAACTGTGCGGGCGCACGGCTGGAAGCCATAAAAGAGCGCCTGAAAAACAATATCGATAGTTTACTAGATGGTGAGACCGGAGTCAGTGAAGATCGGCTGGCGCAAGAGGTGGCGATTCTAGCCGTTAAGGCAGATATCAGGGAGGAAATCGACCGACTAGAAGCTCATATTGAGGACGCTAAGACGCTGCTCAAATCGGACAAGCTAGTGGGGCGTAGGCTTGATTTTCTTTGCCAAGAGTTTAATCGGGAGGCTAATACCTTATGTTCAAAATCTCAGGACAAAGATCTGACCCGGATAGGTCTTGATTTAAAGACGACGATAGATCAGTTTCGTGAACAAATTCAAAACATCGAGTAATAGCTTATGTCTAATTCAAAAATAGAAGAGAAACGCCGAGGTCTAATGCTGGTTATGTCATCGCCGTCGGGCGCTGGGAAATCGACACTATCCCGGATGTTACTGGCTGGGGAGGACGATCTCACGCTATCAGTTTCTAGCACAACACGCGAAGCTCGTCCTGGCGAGGAAAATGGCCAGGACTATTATTTCGAGGATGATGATAGTTTTCAGGCCTTGGTGGATGAAGATGGCTTTCTCGAGCATGCAAAAGTTTTTGGGAATCGGTACGGGACGCCGAAGAAGCCAGTTGAGGATGCCCTGAAACAGGGGCGAGACGTTCTCTTTGACATTGATTGGCAAGGCACGCAGCAGCTTGGCCAGAGCGATTTAGCAAACGATTTAGTGACTGTTTTTATTCTTCCTCCTACCATCAGTGAGCTGGAAGATCGGCTGCGTCGCCGCGCGCAGGACCCGGAGGAAGTGGTCCAAAAGCGTATGGCTGAGGCGGAAAGCGAGATTAGCCATTGGGCTGAGTATGATTACGTCCTCGTCAATGATGATCTTGACGACACATTTGCAAAATTGCGGGGCATTCTTGAAGCAGAGCGGACGAGGCGTGCGAGGCAGCCATGGCTAGCAGGATTTACCCGTGATCTGCTTAACGAGCGCTCTGATTAATTCTGGTCTAGCAAAGCGCGATAGCATTTCGCCATGCGCACAAAACCGGCGACAGGTATGTCTTCGGCCCTCAGTGTCTCGGTGATATCGGCGTCAACAAGAAGTTGATGTCGGTCCACGGGTAGGCCTTTTAAGCTGGACCGCAGCATCTTTCGGCGTTGGTTGAACGCTGTCTCAACGACAAACTCAAGATCTTTCAGTCTGACATCTGGGTCGATAGGGTCACAGGGCACGATATGAACGACCGCGCTATTGACCTTTGGCGGTGGTGTGAATGCGGCGGCAGGAACTTTGACAGCGATTCTAACTTTGGCGCGCCACTGCGTTAAGATGCTCAAGCGACCATAGGCCTTGCTGCCTGGTTCTGCCACCAATCGATTGGCAACTTCACGCTGGAACATCAAGGTTAGTGAACTGTACCAGGGCTTCCAAGTGTCTGTTGTTAGCCATCTGATTAATAACAAGGTGCCGACATTATAGGGCAAATTCGCGACGATGTGGGCGGTCTCCCCCGCTTTGAGTTGAAGCAGCTCAGGCTCATCGGCTTTCATCGCGTCGCCTTCGATGACTGTTAAGCGCTGATCATAGACATTTGAAACCTCGGCTAGGGCGGGAATGCAGCGCCTATCCATTTCAACGGCCGTGACAGACTTGGCACCTTCCATCAAAAGTGCGCGAGTAAGCCCACCGGGGCCGGGGCCGACCTCATAAACTTTTGCCTGACTGAGATCACCGGGGACACGGGCAATTCTCCGCGTTAAATTTAAGTCTAATAGAAAGTTCTGACCGAACGATTTTTTAGCCTGAAGATCAAAGGCATTGATGACCTCGCGCAGCGGTGGAAGTGGATCAGGTAAGGTCACTATGCATTATCCGACATACTTGCAGCCATAGCCAGCGCGGCGGTCATGCTGCGGGGATTGGCTTTGCCTGTTCCGGCAATCGAGAGCGCTGTCCCATGATCGGGGCTAGTGCGAACGAAGGGCAGTCCAAGTGTAACATTCACGCCGCCGTGAAAGTCTAATGTTTTTACCGGAATCAGCGCTTGATCGTGGTACATGCAAAGTGCCACATCGTAGGTCTCGCGGGCCTCTTCGTGGAACATTGTATCAGCAGGCAGTGGACCAAAAGCGTTGATGCCCATATCATTCAATTGATCAACAGCAGGCTTTATGATCAGTGCGTCCTCTAGCCCTAATAGGCCATCTTCGCCTGCATGAGGGTTCAGTCCAGCGACGGCAAGCCTTGGATGCTTAATGCCAAAACGGTCGCGCAAGTCGATAGCGGTAATAAGCCCGGACTTAACAATTATCTCAGTGGTTAGGGTCTTGATACTGTCTTTTAAAGATAGATGAACAAGAACAGGAACCGCTCTCAGGGCGTCATTGGCTAGCATCATCACGGCGTCGCTACCTGGACGGCCAGATAGATCGGCTAAATAGTCTGTATGCCCGGGGTGCGAAAATCCCGCTTGTGCAAGCGCTGCTTTATGGATTGGGGCAGTAACGATAGCCTTGATTTCCTTAGAAAGGGCCAGATGGACAGCCCTATCAATGGCTCGAATAACTGCAGGGCTGTTCTCTGCTACGATCCGTCCCGGCTGCACATCAAGACCATCACAAATAGATAAGATAGGTAGGGCGTCATTGAAGCAAGATGCGGCGTCAGCTACACTCGAAATATCTTGAATTGGAATACTAGGAGCATACGGACGGATAGCATCCGCATGCCCGATCATGAAAAAGGGCGGCGTTTCTGTGCCTCTATTCTTCCAAAGGGAGGCGATCAATTCAGGGCCAATACCAGCGGGCTCGCCCATCGTAAGGGCTATCGGTTTAGGCGCTGCTGAATTGCCGGCCATCACACGCCTTATTGCTTATAATCGATGATAGCTTCTCGGCGCAAATCGCGAAGATAACGACGACCCATCATTTCAAGCCGGGTATTTTCAATGGTAGAGAGAATTCTATCGAATTCTAACGTGGGCGCGACAGGCGGCTTGCGATCACACAAGATAAAGACGCGCAGGCCACTATCTTCCTCAAGAAGCGTGGTTGTCTGACCGATCTCAAGATCAACAACAGTCGCTCTTAACTCAGGTGGCAAAACTTTAAGTGTTACAGGGTTAAGACTGGTCGTTGCCTCCAAGCCAAGCTTATCCGCAATCCCTTGGACCGACTCGCACGCTGTCGATGTTCCCTGAAGTCGACCAGTTTCCTCGCGGAAAGCGATTTCCGTAGCAGGTTCTATATTGATAACAGCCCGCGGCAAAAATAATTGGGTCATCAATAAAGTCTCATCGAGGGGGTCGGCCTCTAGTATTTTGCGACGATCAATAAAGGCTACGATACGGTATCCGCCCGCAGTTCTAATGGGATCTAACACCTCACCCATTGCTCGCTGTTCTAGGGCTTCAAGAAGTTCAGGATCCAAATCATTTGCTGTGGTCCAACCGATATCACCACCATTAGCGGACGAGGGCGACTGAGAAAGTTGCTGTGCGAGCGTCCTAAAATTTCCTCCACCTCTTACTTGTTCTAAAATACGGTCAGCGGTCATTTTGACTTGAGCTTCTTGGGCAGGATTAGAGACCCGAATAACGATTTCAGCTAGCCGGTATTCCTCCTCACCTTTTTGGGCCTGCTTGCGAGCCATAAAATCTTCGACTTCACCGTCACTTACGGTAACGGAGGGCCCAAAACGACCTTGGATTATCTGAGACCACGCAAATTCAGCACTAAGCTGATCCACAAGGGAGCGTTTACTTGACCCGATTTGTGCCAGAATTTGCTCAAATTGTTCGGGCGTTTGGTTATAGTTGCGGGCTTCCCGCGCAAAAAAACTGTCTAACTCATCCTGCCCAATCACAAGTTCGAACTCGGCGGCAGTCTGTTTCTTCAGCGTTTCATCAATCATACTCTCGATAACTTGCTCGCGAAGTTTTATGAATTGTTCTTCGCTTTGAACGCCGCCAGACCGGGCAAGCGTTAGCTGTATACGCTGACGAATATCATGAGTTGTGATTGGAAGATCATTGACCAACACCTCGATCCCGTTGCGAATTGGCTGGGGCGCGGCCTGCGGTTGGCCTGGCACCTGCTGCGCGGCGGCATAGCCCGCCATAAATATGCTTGCACTAAGCAATAATGCGGTTTTCGCGAACTTTGCAGTATGGTCTAAAATCGGCAATTTAAATTCCTAGTCAAACATCACATCGTGGTTAATCTACAGTCTCTTTCTGGCTAAATCTATACCCGTCTTGACGTAGTAATTCGGCAATAATGGGGCAGGACAAACCTGACTGTTCTCAATATAGTGCTGGTGTCATCAAATCAAGGGTATAAAAGGAATGCCCATGATTTTCAGTGTGAAGAAAAAAGCTTCATTAATTACCCTAGATTCTTCAGCCGAATACGAAATAAGAAGGATGTTCCGGGACGAATGTCGCGGTCCGACGTAAAACTTTCCCTAAACTGTAATGATATCTCAAAGCACTCATCAGTATAGGTGGCGCCAACGCCGTACTCCACGCCGTCCCAGCCATTACTTAAATCCTGAACAATATGGCTTTCAAGTTTCCAGTTCTGGTCGATCTTGATAAATCCAGATCCTCGGAGTTCTTCTCTATCCTCGCGGTTGATAAGGGTAAGGTCGCGGTCGATATTCAGATATCCCAGACTTACGCCCCAGGTCTTTTGGGTGGCCTTGGCAAAGATTTCATTACGCCGAATAGCACCGGTGTTTTGATCAAGTCGGATCCGGCTCTCTAGGGATAGCCAGTCTTTCCATGCCAATGTTCCGCGCGCGACGAAGTCAGAGGCATTGTCTTCAATGCCCGAGCCAGCAAAGAAGCGGTTCTGACCAGAAAAACGCCAAGAGTGCCCCAGCATTACGTCAACGCCTAAATCGCCGCTCTTCAGGCGCCACTTGCCGCCGTACGTCATGCGGCTGCCGTTTTCCCAAAGATCGAAACCTGCGGCCCGCTCAGGTGAAAACAAATTGAGTGAAGATAGTTCAAAGGCGCGACTGTCCTCGTTCACCAGATCAACGACCTGACCAGACGACGGGGCTAGGACCAGCTGAACGATGGGTTCAAAAATCTGCCGTGTAGCGCCACTGACTTTGATCAAGGGGAGGCTAAACGTGGTGGATAGTCTAGCAAGCTCGCGGCCCTGTGAACCATCAATGCCACCAAAGGCCGGGTCATCAGGCTTGTCGGCGTTGCTGATGTTATAAAAGTCGGCGCGGATTAGCGCATCGTTATCGACGACCAGGCCGCTATTAAAGATACTACGATGCGTCCAGCCAACAGACATCGATAGTCGCTGTGTGTCTAACCCATTTGTTCGCGTTAAGGCGAGGCCGTTACCCTTTGCGCTTAACGTACCGCCAAGCGGCTTCCAAGGTGCAACAAATTCGGCATCGATCAATGGCAGAGCGTAACCGGTTAGCCCGCGAATATCCTCGACGCGCAATCCTTGGAATGTGATAGCCCTAGCGCCGAAATAGCTTCTCTTTGAGAACCCCTCAAAGGCATATTCACTTTTCAGCGAGTCGACCTCGGAAAAGCCATATCTGCGGAGGTAAGTATCATCCGATGCCCAGTTCAGGTCTACCCGTGACCGCCAGCTTTTCGAGTGATCAACATAGCCGTTGGCCCCAAAGTGCCCTCGAATATCGTCTGACCCTGTTTTTTGGTTCAGATCGTTACGGGCTTCGGTAGAGGTGATGGAGCCCTCTGTGGTGAAGCCAGCCCGCTGGAATTTCTGACGGTATTCAGCTCCCAATACCACGCCTTCCTTGCTGGTGACGATCGGTGTCAGGGTGATGTCATTACTTTTCGAAAGGACAAAGTGGTACGGTGTCTCAATCACGATGCCCAGCTCACGACTGTGCCGAATAGACGGCGGTAATAGCCCGCTAGCGCGGTCAACCGTGGGATCAGGATGGGAGAAAAAAGGCAGCCACAATACGGGCACTCCTAAAAACTCTAGTCGGGCATTATCGTAATATAACCGCCGCTTATTGCCGTCATGGGTCACCTTAACGGCTTTAATTTGCCATAGGGGATTTTTGGGACTGCCATCAGCGTTAACCACAGAACAAGGGCTGTAGACCGCCCGGTCTAATTCTGTGATTTTTGCATCTCCGTCCCTGGCGGCTTTTTGAGCGGCAACTTGCGATCCGTCGGTTAAGATCAACCTGATGTTTTCCACCAGGACACTCTTTAAGTTTTTTTCCAAAGTTGCAGAGGGAGACAGAATTTTGTTGCCATCTGGATCAGTCACAATCACGCCCTCTGCGGCGATGATTTGTCCGGTATTTTCATCATAGATAATAGATCCAGCGCTCAGCCGGTACCCATCCTTCAAAGCGGTAACGTCGCCGCTTGCCGTTACAATACCGGTCTCAGGGTCATAAGTCAGTTTATCCGCGCTGAATTCGATTTGCTTTGGATTCAAAACAGCCTTCACGCTTTGATCAGGCGCCCCAAGTAAAGCAGGTTGTGCGCCCCGTTGATCCTGAACAGCACCTGTTGCCGAGCAAAATGCAGCGGCTGGACTGCCAGCAGTCAGCGAGCCAGTGGCGGCTGCAGCTATCAGCGTAAAGATGCTTCGCGAGTATGAATAATAACAACGTTGTAAAGCCATAGATTATGTGAGCCTAGCTGATCCCTTTTTTCAAGGTCGGTTTTGACACAGAAAGCGGGAAACGACAATGATATGTTTGCTTATCACCCCGAATTAGTACTGAAATATGGCACAGTATGGCGATTAAAGCACTTGCATCCCTCATAGGCTTCACGTTAGCAATAAGTCTAGGGCGAGGAAACCACTATCATTCCTCTCCAGTGCCCGTTCGACTTTACCTTTCGGGTTTAATTATGGGCACGATGAAAACAAGACAAAAAGGATTAGAATAAGATGATCACTATTTCGTTCAAAGCATTGGATATCCCGGATAGTGGAGCAATTGCGGTGTTTGCGGGCAAAGACGGCGCTCTAACAGACAGCGCGAAGGATGTTGACTCGAAAACCGGCGGGGCAATCAGCCGTGCGGCCAAGATTTCTAGGTTTAAAGGGTCGAAAGGTCAAACGCTTGAGGTTCTGGCGCCTAATGGGATGACAGTTGATCGGATAGTGGTGATTGGCCTTGGAACCGCGGCAAAGTTAAAAGAGTCGGACTGGCTGGAGGTTGGGGCTAAGGTCACTGCGACACTTCAATCAACAGGTAGCAAGGCGGTAACTGTTTTACTCGACGCAGATGAGGGCGGCGCGAGCGAGGCTGCTGGTATTGCCGAGGGTATGAAGCTGCGTAGCTGGCGCTTTGATAAATATCGCACCAAAGAGCCCAAGTCCAAAAAACCGACACTGAGCGAAGCCGTTGTTGGGACAGATAGCGCTGCTGATGCTGCGGCGCTGTTCAAGGACCGGGACGAAGTCATCGAAGGTGTATTTTTAACACGGGAACTGGTGTCAGAGCCCGCTAACATACTGAACCCAGAGACTTTTGCCGACCGTATTGCAGAGTTATCCTCGGTAGGGCTAGAGATTGAAGTATTAGGCGAAGCTGAGATGGAAAAGCTTGGCATGGGCTCGCTTCTAGGTGTGGGGCAAGGCTCGGTGATCGAGAGCAAGCTGGCCATTATGCGCTGGAACGGTGCGGGTGACGATAGTCAGCCAATCGCATTCGTTGGTAAGGGGGTCACTTTTGATACGGGCGGCATATCCTTGAAGCCAGGAGCCGGTATGGATCAAATGAAGTGGGATATGGGCGGCGCGGGTACAGTTGTGGGACTGATGCGGGCTTTAGCCGGACGCAAGGCCAAGGTTAACGTTGTCGGTATTGTCGGCCTGGTTGAGAACATGCCGGATGGTAACGCGCAGCGGCCAGGTGATGTAGTGACCAGTATGTCCGGCCAGACCATAGAAATACTGAATACCGACGCTGAAGGCCGACTGGTGCTGGCTGATGCGCTTTGGTACTGTCAGGACCGCTTTAAGCCTAAATTTATGATTGATCTCGCGACACTGACGGGGGCGATGATTGTGTCTCTGGGGTTTGAGCACGTTGGCTTTTTCACTGATAGCGACGAGATCGCGGATAGTATTTCAGACGCTAGCGCCGTAACAGGTGATAAGTCATGGAGGCTTCCACTACACGCTTGTTTTGACAAGATGATCAATACACCGACCGCAGATGTGAAAAATCTGGGTGGCAAGGGTGCCGGCTCAATCACTGCAGCGCAGTTCCTAAAACGTTTCACCAATGATGTACCGTGGGCGCATATGGATATTGCTGGTGTCGTTTGGTCTGAAAGTAATATGCCTCTCAGTGAAAAAGGCGGTACAGGTCACAGTGTTCGCTTGTTAGACCGAATGGTCGCGGATAAATACGAAAGCTGATTAGACAATGAGCGATGTTCGCTTCTATCATCTTGAACGACAAACTGTTGCTGAGGCGCTGCCTGCACTCTTGTCGAAGGTGTTAGAAGCGGGCTTGCAAGCTGTTGTTAAATGCCGTTCAGATGAGCAACTCAAAGAGATTGATAAGGCCCTCTGGTCCTGGAAGCCCGAATCGTTTCTGGCGCATGGCTCTAACGGCTGCATATTGCCCGAGAAGCAACCGATCTTTTTGACCTTGAAGGATGATAATCCGGCAGCAGCAACGATATTGGTGCTGCTCGATAACGCGGAGCCTGCTAGTATGGATGGCTATGATCGTATTCTTTATATGTTTAGCGGGCTAGATGAGGAAATTATCGTAAATGCGCGCAATGACTGGAAAAAATACAAGGAACTTGCGGATGTCACATCCTATTGGCAGCAACCGCCCGGGGGCGGATGGGAGCAAAAGGCATGACAACTGAGCCCTTGCAGCACCCTGATCTGGATTACAGTTTGGTGTTTAGCTTCGATCAATGTGATCTGGATGCGATTCATGAATATTTGAGCGAGACCGCTTACTGGTGCCTTGGGATCGCGCGAGATCTTGTTGAGACATCTTGGAAGAATTCTCTAGTGTTCGGGATTATTGATGGGACAGGCAATCAAGTTGGCGGTTGCAGGGTTGTTACAGACAGAGGCACCTATGGTTATCTAGCTGATGTTTATGTCCTTGAAGCCCATCAACGCCGCGGATTGGCTCGCTGGATGATGGAGTCAGTGATGTCTCATCCAGATTTGGGTAATGTCCGCAGATTCATGCTAGCAACTTCGAATATGCATGAATTATATCGGCCATTTGGATTTAGCGAGATCAGCCGCCCTGAAATTATGATGGAGCGACTTGGCAAGGGGGCATTTCGGTGAGAATTACGGTATCTATGCCGAGTTTTAGGCGGCTCTTCATCAATTCGGTGATTTTTGCTGTTACGTTATATATTGCGTTTGGCACGATGCTTTTTGTCTTGCAAAAAGATATCATTTTTCGGCCCATGGCAGTGCCTGTGGATTACACCTATCGCTTTTCGATTCCGTTCGCGGAAGTCAAGATTGAACGGTCAAGCGATGTAACGCTCAGCGGGCTTTATTTTCCGGCTGAACGCCCCACTGGTACAGTCATTCTCTTTGGCGGCAATGCCGGACATGCAGGATATTTCGAAGACTTTGCTACCCAGCTGAATTCTATGGATCAGCAGGTCTATGTTTTTGATTATCGGGGTTACGGAAAAAGTACGGGTGATCAGGATTATGGTCTCATGCTGTCTGACACGCTTGCAATTCATGACTTTGTTAAGGCGCAGCATCCCGGCCACGACCCGCACTTAATTGGTTATTCTCTCGGGTCGGCGATGGCCAGTCATGTTGCTGCCCAGCGAGATGTTTCCAGCTTGACGATGTTCGCCCCGTTTCATTCGCTTCACGATATGGCATCAAGGCGCTACGTGCAGTATCCAGAATTTATTCTAAAGTTTCCGTTCGATAATGCAGCTGCGATACAAAAAGTTGACGAGCCGATTCAGATCATTCACGGAAACGCGGACAGGGTCGTCCCTATTGAAAGCGGGATGGCGCTTAAGCCCTTCTTGAAGGACGGAGACGGATTTACCGAACTTAATGGCGTCCAGCATTATGGCATTTTGCAAGCCAGCGGCGTTGATCTTATTCTAATCCACGTTTTTGCTCAGTCTGAAAGTCTACGCTAGAGCCGCTTTCTGCTTGGCGAGGGCCTCGCTTGCGTCCAGCCAATCGCTCTCGGCTTCTTCAAGCTCAGCGGTCAAACGCGCGCTCGTTTTTTGATAAAAGGCAACCTTGGCCTTCGTGCGAGCATCGGGCGCGTTGTAAAGCTTTGGATTTGTCAGGGCTTTTTCATATTTAGCTTTTTCAGCTTCGATTTCGCTTATGTCTTCTTCGGCGATTTTAACTGCTTCCTTAAATGGCTTCAGCGCAAGTCGAATTTCGGCGCTAGACTTGCGATCCTGCTGTTTTTGTGGTTCGCCCTTATTACCCTTGTTGCCGCCTTTTTGACCGCCCCGTTCGCTGAGCAGTAGGCGCTTGTAATCTTCCATGTCACCATCATAAGAGTGTACATCGCCGTCCCTGACGATCCATAGACGGTCAACACAGCTTTCCAGCAGGTGCCGGTCGTGGGAGATCAACAGGACAGCGCCGTCATAATCATTGATTGCTTGAACCAGCGCTTCCCGGCTATCCACATCTAGGTGGTTTGTTGGCTCATCTAAAATGAGCAATTGAGGGGCATGAAAAGTTGCCATTGCAAACATGATTCGCGCCTTTTCCCCGCCCGATAAGGTAGCTACGTGGCGGTCCGCCTTGTCAAAGCCAAAGCCGAAGGAGCCAAGCCGCGCCCGGACTTTCGCTTCGATTGCATCTGGCATCAGCCGAGTCATAAGCTCTAGCGGTGTCGCATCAGCAGGGACTTCATCAAGTTGATGCTGGGCGAAATAGCCAACCCCGAGCACGCGACTTTTCCGCATCTTACCACTTTGCAGGGCCAAACGCTCCGAGAGCATCTTTGCAAATGTCGATTTACCGTTGCCATTGGCGCCTAGCAGCGCGATGCGGTCATCCATATCAATCCGTAGATCCAGATTGCTCAGGATAGGCTTGTCTTCTTCATAGCCGACGCTTACGTCTTCAAGCGCAATCAGCGGGCTTGATAGAGGCTCAGGCTTTGGAAAATTGAACGGCACAGTCCGTTCTTCCACCATAGTGGCGATCGGGCGCATGCGCTCCAGCATCTTCACCCGGCTTTGGGCCTGTTTGGCCTTGCTGGCTTGATAGCGGAATCGCTCGACAAAGGCCTCGATGCGGCGCTTTTCAGCTTCCTGCCGCGTTTTCAGGGCCATGTCGCGTTCCATTTTGTCGGCGCGCATGCGCTCAAAACGATCATAGCCGCCAGTGTACCAGGTCAGCTTGCCCTCGCTAAGGTGGATGATTGCCGTGACCGCATTATTCAGCAGATCACGGTCGTGGGACACAATAACGACAGTATGGCGATATGTTTTGAGGAAGTTTTCCAGCCACATCACGCCTTCAAGATCTAGATAGTTGGTTGGCTCATCAAGCAGTAGCAGATCAGGTTCATTAAAGAGCACACACGCAAGCGCTACGCGCATCCGCCATCCACCACTGAAACTTTTGCAAGGCCGGGCTTGTGCCTCAGCGTCGAAGCCTAGCCCTGATAAGATAATCGCCGCGCGCGCCTCAGCCGTATGGGCACTGATATCAGCTAAGCGAGTATGGATATAAGCAATACGATCTGGATCAGTGGCGGTCTCGGCCTCGCTTTGCAGATCGACCAGCTCTTGATGCGAATCGATCACTGTTTGCAGCAGGCTTTGCGGGCCGTCCGGCGCTTCTTGCGCGATCTTACCAACTGTCGCGGTTGGTCTTACCTTAATATTGCCAGCCTCGATACCAAGATCACCAGTGATCATCGCCAGCAGTGTTGACTTACCAGCGCCGTTTTGACCAACCAAACCAACCTTTTGGCCAGCAGGGATCGCAACCGTTGCTTGGTCGAATAAAAGCCGCTCACCGATGCGGTATGTCATGTCTGTAATATGTAACATGGCCGAGGGGATAACACAGGCGGGGCTGGTGCGCATCCCCGAAAATGCGAAATATGTTGCGGGGTCGAGGTATAGCGATTATACACCGCGCGAATCTTTCATTACCGATGGCGGCCTTAACCGTAGTCGGACACATTAAAAACCGAGGATATATCCATGGCTATTCAACATACTTTTTCTATCATTAAGCCCGATGCGACTAAGCGCAACCTTACAGGCGCGATCAATGCGCTCTTTGAAAAAAGCGGTCTACGTATCGTTGCTCAAAAGCGGATTCAGATGACTGAGGCGCAGGCTAAGACATTTTACGCTGTGCACGCTGAGCGTCCATTTTTTGGCGAGTTAGTGGAATTCATGATATCGGAGCCGGTTGTTGTTCAGGTTCTTGAGGGCGAGAACGCTGTTTTGGCGCACCGCGAAGTCATGGGTGCTACAAACCCAGCTGACGCAGCTGATGGCACCGTTCGTAAAGAGTTCGCACTAAGCATTGGCGAAAATTCAGTTCACGGTTCAGACAGTGAAGAAAATGCAGCGATTGAAATTGCTCAGTTCTTTGCGGGTAACGAAATCGTAGGCTAATAGCCGCCGATATTAAGTCTTTTAAAGCTGGCTCCTTTGGCGCCAGCTTTTTCTTTGCGCACTTGCTCTAGATCAAGGCCACTAGCATCCTTCGTGGTACAGTCTTATTTAATGAAGACTGAACAGCGGGGAAGCGCCTTCGTCCATGCAGAGTTTTGCCAAGACATTTAAAGATGCTGCACGGGATTTGGCGCCCATCGTTGGTGTGGTTTTGTTTTTCCAGCTCATCGTTTTACAGCAGCCTTTCCCCGAACCAATGCGGATTTTGGGCGGGATGATTGCCGTTGTCCTGGGCCTTACACTTTTTATTCAAGGCTTGGAGATGAGCCTCTTCCCGCTCGGTGAACGAATGGGCGGGGCCTTTGTTCGCAAAGGCAGCGTCTTTTGGCTTCTGTTTTTTGCCTTTGCGCTGGGCTTTGGGACAACGGTGGCAGAGCCTGCACTGATCGCTGTCAGTAACGAAGCTGCCCGGATAAAGGCTGAAGCAGGTGCCATCGCCGCATCCGAGGCCTCTATGGATAAATGGGCAGACGGCCTTAGATACACAGTGGCAGTATCCGTCGGCTCGGCCATCACGCTGGGGGTTCTCAGAATATTAAAAGGCTGGCCAATTCAATATATGATCATCGGCGGGTATTTTGTAATTGTTGTTTTAACCCAGTTTGCCCCACCGGAAATCATTGGAGTTGCGTACGATAGCGGCGGCGTTACCACGTCAACCATTACGGTACCCCTCGTGACAGCGCTGGGCATCGGGTTATCAATTGTCATCAAAGGGCGTAATCCAATGGTGGACGGTTTTGGTCTGATAGCTTTTGCGAGCTTATTCCCGATTGGGTTTGTTCTGGTGTACGGGATGATATTGTAATGCTAGCGGTTTTAACTAAAATCGCTGTGACCTTTCTTCAAACTGTGTTTGACGTGGCGCCAATCATTATATTGCTGGTCTTCTTCCAGCTTATCGTACTCCGCGAGAAGTTACCCAATCCGAAGAGGTTAGTAGTTGGATTTACCTATGTGATTGCGGGGCTTGCGCTCTTTTTAATTGGCTTAGACGAAGCGCTGTTTCCACTAGGTGATATCATGGCGGCGCAGTTGACCGATCCTGTTTTTATATTGGGTGGAAAAGACGCGGCAGGCGTCGTGATTCAATGGTGGCAATATTACTGGATTTATATCTTCGCAGCCGCGGTCGGTTTTGCTACCACCGTTGCTGAGCCCGCGTTGATTGCGGTATCAATGAAGGCTAGCGAGGCATCAGGCGGTACATTGCAGCCTTGGCCGCTTAGGATTGCGGTCGCGGTCGGTGTGTCAGCCGCCATAGCGCTGGGGGCGTTTCGTATTATCACGGGGACGTCGCTCGCCTATTATATGATGGCGGGATATTTGGTCGTGATGGTACAAACGATGCTTGCTCCGAAAGAAATAATCCCGTTGGCGTTTGATAGTGGCGGCGTGACAACCTCCACAGTAACGGTGCCGCTGGTTACAGCCCTTGGGCTGGGTCTGGCATCAACAGTTCCAGGACGAAGCCCTTTATTGGATGGCTTTGGGTTGATTGCCTTGGCTAGTCTTTTCCCAATGATCACCGTTATGGGGTATGCCTCGATAGCCGAGCGCTTGAATATGAATGAGGAGAATAATGATGCAAACCAAGCATGAGAAGGAGACACAGCGATGAAATTCAAACTGATTATTGCAACCGTCACCGATGAGCGTACCGAGGACGTCATGAAACGAGCGAGATCTATGGGAGCTACTGGCGCCACAGTGATCACTAGCGCGCGAGGCGAGGGAATGAAGCCGCCAAAATCCTTTTTCGGGATAACGGTGGAAGGCCAGGTTGACGTCCTAATGTTTATTGTCGAACAGCATATGGCAAGAAGTATTATGGAAGGCATTGCTGAGAGTGGTAATTTTGAGACCGTAAAGGGTGCCGGAGTTGTCTTCCAATTGGATATCGAGGATGTCATGGGTATAGGCTCGCAAATCGAAGCGATCAAAGAAGAACTGGAGGACGAATTATGACTGAGAATGATTATATCAGCGTGCGTGATGTGATGACCACTGACCTGCAAATGATGGACGGCTTGGCCACTATATCCGAGGTGTTAATGATGATGCGATCAGAGAATATCGGGTCGGTGATTATTGCTAAGCGCGATCAGCAAGACGAATACGGCTTAGTAACTGTCGGTGATATTGCCAGAAATGTCATAAGTCACAACCGCGCTGCTGATCGTGTTTCAGCTTATGAGGCAATGACCAAACCGATTTTAACTTTAGACCCAGATATGGCAATCAAATATGCGGTTCGCTTGCTGAATAACTTAGGCGTTGACACGGCTTTAGTCACCGATAAGCGCGAGCTGATGGGCATTGTAACGTTTAAGGATATGGTTCTTCGGCACCCTGTTTGAGTGGCGGCAAGAATTAAGCTTAGTTTTCCGGCAACGGGCTAACTAGTGTGTGATCAGGGGTCGGCATTCCGTCGATAATCACTTTGAATCCACGAACCCTGGCAGTACCGCTTGCGACCAATCGAACAGCCTCGGGATAGATGATATGCTCGGCCTCCAGGACCCGTTCAGCCAAATTTTCTGGGGTGTCATGGGGCAACACTGGCACTGCGGCCTGAATGATGATTGGTCCAGTATCAACGTCCGCTCGGACATAATGAACGGTACATCCAGTAATTCTTATTCCGTCTTCTAAAGCACGTTCGTGAGTGTGAAGGCCTTTGTAGGATGGGAGCAGGGATGGATGTATATTGATCAATCGGTCTTGCCAGCTGCGGACAAAACTAGGGTTTAGGATACGCATAAACCCTGCCAAGCAGACGAGCCTAACTTTATGCTGCTTTAATTCTGTCGTCAAAGCTGCTTCAAACTGGTCGCGGTCCTCATAGTCCCGGTGATCGATGACAGCAACGTCAATACCTGCGACACGGGCTCGCTCCAAGCCAAAAGCATTGGCGTTATTTGAAATAACGATAGTGATCTCGGCCGGAAAATCATCGTCTTTGCAGGCATCGATCAGCGCTTGCAAATTGGTCCCGCTGCCGGAGATCAAAACACCTATCTTTGTTTTGTTCATGTGCTTGACTGCCCCGTGATCGCTTCCCAGTCGGTCCCGCTTCCCCAAGTACTAGCAGCGCCTGTCACTTTGCAGCTTGGCTTGCCGTTAGACGTGACAATCTCTCCCACCCGGAAAACCGTCTCGCCCATAGCCTGTAGCGTATTCATTGCATCATCTGCTTTGTCAGCTGGGCTGACGACAATCATGCCAAGGCCGCAGTTAAACGTACGCGCCATTTCGGTGGTGGCAATGCCGCCCAGTTGCTGTAGCCATGTAAACACTGGCGCTAAACTCCAAGCCCCGGAATCGATGATGGCCTGAGTGTTGTCGGGTAAAACCCGCGGGATGTTTTCTAAGAAACCGCCCCCGGTAATATGACTCATTGCGTGGATTTCGCCTTTTTTATAGGCGGCTAGGCAACTCTTTACATAAATTTTGGTTGGAGCTAATAAAGCCTCGCCGAGTAATTTATCTTGGTCAAAAGGCGCGGGCTCATCATATTTTAGATCATGATCTTCCACTAATCGCCGAACAAGCGAATAGCCGTTTGAGTGAATGCCTGTGGAGGCCAACCCGATCAACACATCACCCGATGATACCTGCGAGCCATCCATCAATGTACCCCGTTCAGCCGCGCCGACGCTGAATCCCGCAAGATCATAATCATTGCCAGCATACATCCCAGGCATCTCTGCAGTTTCGCCGCCAATAAGAACACAGCCCGCTTGTCGGCAACCTTCTGCGATGCCATCAACCACGCTTGCCATTTGATCGACGTCCAGATGCCCCGTCGCCATGTAATCCAAAAACAATAGGGGCTCAGCACCTTGAACAACCAGATCGTTGACGCACATGGCGACCAAATCGATACCGACCGTGTTGTGAACACCTGCTTCTAAGGCCACTTTAAGCTTTGTGCCGACGCCGTCGGTTGCAGCCACCAATACCGGATCATTAAATCCCGCTGCCTTTAAATCAAATAATCCCCCGAAACCACCAAGCGATGCATCTGAACCAGGGCGCTTTGTGCTAGCTGCCATCGGTTTGATTCGGTCAACCAGTGCCTCGCCAGCGTCAATATCCACGCCTGCACCCTTATAGCTATAGCCAGTTTTTTGTTCGTTGCTCACTATATTTCCATCCGTTAGTCGTAATCGTTATATCAACGTTGTGATGTTGCCTTTTGCGAAGATGAATTACAAGGCCCAGAAATTTTAAGCCCTGCAAGATGCTTGTTATCGTTGGCATCCCAAAACCTTTACTAAGCCAAAATCTCGCCTTGGTTCGTTGATAAATGAGAATAACAGCTTTCAACGTCTCCAAGCCTCGCTATAGTGTAGGCGTTTAATGGGTGTTGACGAGCAAGTCTAGTAGCAATGATTTTGGATAGAGTTGAAATGGTACGATCTTGGGTCTTTCTTGGGTGTTGGTTGCTTATCGGTGTATTGCCCATGAGCGCTGTTTACGCGCAAGATCAAGGTCAAGCGCAAGAACTAGCCGATCTTTTCGTGATCTATGATGTGGCTGAAGAAGCTATAGGGTCGTCTGCGCTCGCAGCTAGGCAAAATGCTGTCGATGAAGCGATCAATCAGGCCTATGATATCTTAATCAATCGGATCGTCGCCCCAGAAGCTAGATCGTCAATACGCCGCCCAACAGCGACAGAACTGCAGCGACTGCTAAGGGGTTTCGAGGTCGAAGACGAGCGTTCGTCTGATGGGAGATATGCAGCTAGGTTTCACATCGCGTTTGATGATGATCTTATGGTTGATTGGCTGCAGGCCAGCAAAGTACCGTTTGTTATGCGGGGACTGGGTGCTACCATGCTTTATATGGTTTGGACCGACGACACAGGTTCGCATCTCTACACCGAGGCCTCTGATAAACTGGAAATGGCCGCGACAGGGTGGCGTAACCGTATAGGCTTGTACCGAATTCCATTCGGCACTTTAAAGGATCGCTTGGCTATGCCGATCAGCCGAATTTTAGCGAGCGATTCCCTGGGTGCCTTGGCCCACGCAGATACGATCAGGGGTAATCGCGCCGTTTTTATCTTTGCCTCAGAGATGGACCATGACCCTTCGGGCTTAAAAGCTGTTGCGTACCGATATCAGTCCGTTCCCGATGATGTCATTGGCGAGTTTGTCATACGGCAGCTTCCGGGCGAAGAGTTGAAGGCGATGAAAACTAGGGCCTTTAGGCGTGCACTTGACCGCCTGGACGATCAGTCAATGGCGCTTCTTCAGGTTGGGCAGGGGCAAGAGGTATTGGCCGAGATTCGCATCGACACGTTAGACATCGGGACGCTTCCTACCTTTCGTCAGGCGATTTCTGGACTCCCGATGATCGACGAGTTTAAAATTTTATCCGTTGGTCTGCCAGTGTCTGTGGTGGAAATCGAATATAGTGGACGGATAACGCTGATCATTAAGGCACTGGATCAGGCTGGCTTTGATGTTTGGCCTAGCGTTGACGGTGGATATCGGGCTAAACTGCGGCCAGCTGCTGTGCCGCGCGTCCGAGCGGTCGGCTCACAGTAATAGAGATTAAGGGGTAGGGAATAGCCGTGAAGAAATGGTCACTTTGGATATTAATTGTAGCTACTGTGCTGTTTCTTTACCTTACACGAGGGGTTCTCTTGCCCTTTATGTTCGGCCTTGCTGTGGCCTATTTTTTAGACCCCGTTACGGATAAACTAGAGGAATGGCGAATTCCCCGGGCCCCGGCTGCCGGACTGGTCATTTGCCTATTCTTCACATTGATTGTCGGTGTTTTTGTCGCGCTATGGCCGATTTTGAAAAACCAGCTGGGGGCTATTGTTGAGACTCTGCCCAGGATTTTATCGGGACTAAGACCTTGGCTAGAGGAATCGCTGAAGTCATTTTCCGATAGTATGCAGTTGGATCTGGACGGTGCGGACACAGATGGGATGCTATCGGGGCTTGTCCAAGAAGGGCTAACAAGGCTCAACGCCGCGGCAAGTGGCCTTTTAAAGAGCGGTCTGGCGGTCTTTAACATTTTAACGCTCGCCCTCATATCACCCGTCGTAGCTTTCTACTTACTGCGGGACTGGGACAAATTGGTTGCGAAGGTGAACAGCTGGTTGCCAAGTAATGGTGGGGCTGAAATTCGCGATCAAGCGAAACAGATTGACACAGCCCTCGCTGGCTTTGTTCGGGGCCAAATCATAGTTTGTACGGTCATGGGTCTTATCTATGCGGTCGGTTGGTCGCTAGCGGGCTTGAATTTCGCTCTGATCCTTGGCGTGCTTGCAGGTATTATGGCGTTCGTGCCCTTCATCGGAGCGATTTTTGCGGCTGTCATAGCCTTGCTGATTGGCTTCGAGCAATGGGGCTTTGGTATTGAGCTGCTGCCTGTTGTGGGAGTTTATGTGTTTGTTCAGATCGTTGAGAGTGCTTGGCTAACACCAAAGCTAGTTGGTGACCGGGTGGGCCTGCACCCAGTTTGGGTGTTGTTCGCTGTGTTTGCGGGCAGCGAAGTTATGGGTTTTGTGGGCATTTTGATCGCCGTACCTGCTGCCGCAGCCTTGGCAGTTATGGTCAGGTTCTGGATTGACCAATATCTAGATCATTACCAAGACAAAGACCCTGGTACGGCGGATGAGATATTGACAGATCAAATGGACCTCGCAATAAAGGGAGAGGCCGAGCCTGATACAAAAAAAGATAAGGGCTCAGCTTCAAGCGCTGCAGAGACAGCATAATCGGACGGGTATAATGCAAAGCGATCAGTTGCCTTTCGGCTTTGAATCGACGTCTTCAATGGACGAAAGCGATTATCTAGTAACGGCTAGTAACCGGGACGCGCATGTCATGGTCCGTAGTTGGCCGAAATGGCCTCATCATATGCTGGCCATCATTGGCGCTCAGGGATCAGGAAAGACCCATTTGGCGTCGATTTGGGCTAAGAATTCGGGCGCGGTTGCTGTTTTTCCGGGCCAAGAAAAAGAGCACAGCTTGCCGAGGCGGACCTGCTTTGTAATTGATAATGCACAGTCGTTTGTGAGCTCCGAAGGCGGTGAGACGACCCTTTTCCATTTGTTTAACTGGACAAAGGAGACCGGCGGTAACGTCTTACTCACATCCAAGATTGAGCCAAACCGCTGGAATGTTTTGCTACCCGATTTGCGGTCTCGTTTGGCGACAGTGCCTACGATTCCCTTGTTGCCGCCCGATGATGTTTTGATGCATGTGATTCTAGCAAAACTGTTTGCAGACAGGCAGTTACGGGTCGATATTGATGTAATTTCATACATCCTTCCCCGCATTGAGAGAGAATACGCGGCCTTGGCTCAGTTCGTAAAGCGGCTTGATCATATTTCCCTGGTTAACCGGCGAAAGATCACCAAACCGCTCGCGCGGCAGCTTTTGGCGGGAGACTATGCCGACTAAGTTTGCAATTTTTCTATTATTCTTTTTGCTCATAAGCTATTGTGGGCATTGATAATTGTTAATATTGGCAATTCAGGCGGGATGGCAATGCCAGACGGTAAAATGACAGTTAAAGATCAGGTCAAAGCGATTGCTAAGAAAGATCGCTTTTTGAACCGGGAGCTAAGTTGGCTCCAGTTCAACATGCGTGTCTTAGAAGAAGCTGAGAATCCCCAGCATCCTTTACTCGAACGCCTGCGCTTTTTATCGATTTCAGGGAACAACTTAGACGAATTTTACATGGTTCGTGTCGGAGGCTTACGCGGTCAGATGAGCGCGCAAGTGGATAGTGTTTCGGACGACGGCTTGACCGCATCGCAGCAGTTTGTGCAGATTAACGCGCTAGCCGAGGAGTTGATGCAACAACAGCAAAAAACGTGGGCCTCGCTGGTTACCGAAATGCGCGCGAACGGTATCAATCTAATTGACACAAGGGATGTAACACCAGACGAGTTTGAATGGCTTGAAAACCACTTCTTGGAGCAGGTTTTTCCTGTCCTTACGCCGCTTGCAGTGGACCCCGCACATCCGTTTCCTTTTATCCAGAATCTTGGTTTCACGATGGCCCTACAGCTATTGCACGAAGGCGATGACCGGCAGATGGTAGCGCTGCTGCCGGTGCCGCATCATGTGCAGCGCTTTATCAGGTTACCCGGTGACGCGGTTCGCTTCATTGCTTTGGAGAAGATGTTGGTCTTATTTTTGGATCAACTATTCCCGGGCTACCGCGTCATAGGCAAGGGTGTTTGCCGTGTCTTGCGGGATAGCGATCTTGAGCTAGAGGAGGAGGCAGAAGATCTTGTCCGGCACTTTGAGACTGCCCTAAAGCGTCGCCGCAGAGGCAAGGTTATTCGCCTGAAATTGAACAGCGATATGCCAGATGACTTAAAGCGCTTGCTCATAGAGGCCGTGGACGCTGACGAGCAGGCGGTTGTTGAGGTTGATGGCATTTTGGGCATCAACGAAACATCGATGCTTATCGTAGATGATTTACCCGATCTGAAATTTGTCCCATATAATCCGCGTTTCCCTGAACGGGTCAAGGATTTCGGAGGCGACATTTTTGAGGCCATCAAACGCAAGGATTTCGTGGTTCATCATCCCTACGAATCCTTTGATGTGGTGCACCAATTCCTCCGACAAGCTGCTGCCGACCCGAACGTAGTGGCAATTCGCCAAACGCTTTACCGCGCAGGATCACAGTCGCCCATCATTGGGGCGTTGATCGAGGCAGCTGAGGCCGGGATATCGGTCACCGCTGTGGTGGAGTTGAAAGCGCGATTTGACGAGGCGCAGAACATTAAGTGGGCTCGGGACCTAGAGCGCGCGGGCGTTCAAGTGGTCTTCGGCTTCATCCATATGAAAACGCACGCTAAGGTAAGTATGGTGGTCCGCCGTGAAGGCCAAAGACTGGTGACATATTCGCATTGTGGCACGGGGAACTATCACCCGATCACTGCAAAAATCTATACAGATCTGTCGTTCTTTACCGCGGATGAAACGGTCGCCAAAGATTTGAACCACCTCTTTAATTATGTCACGGGATATGTCTCGCCGCCCAAGCTGGAGCGGATTGCCATGTCGCCCTTTACGCTTCGCAGCACACTTATTGATCTGATCGACGCTGAGATCGCCCATGTACAAGATGGACGCCCGGGTGCAATTTGGGTAAAGTTGAACAGCTTACTCGATACTAAGATTATCAATAAGCTCTACGAGGCCTCGATTTGTGGCGTTCAGATTGATCTAGTTGTGCGCGGTATTTGTACCCTGCGGCCTGGCATTAGGGGCCTGAGCGAGAACATCAGAGTAAAGTCGATTGTCGGTCGGTTCTTAGAGCATGCTAGGATCGCTGTATTCGGGAATGGCCATCCTTTGCCGTCAAAGAACGCATTGGTGTTCATCAGTAGCGCTGACTGGATGCCGCGAAACTTTGATCGCCGGATTGAAGCCCTTATTAAGGTCGAGCCGGGAACGGTCCATGATCAGATCGTTGGGCAGGTTATGGCGGCGAATCTGTTGGATAATAGTCAATCTTGGACGATGAATAGTGATGGATCCTACCAGCGCATTGTCCCAGCAAACGGCAATTCGTTGTTCAATGCCCATCAATATTTTATGAATAATCCTTCGCTCTCTGGACGCGGTTCTGCCCTTGAGGACGAGGAGCGAACCTTGCAACCGCTAATTCCCTATGTATCCTAATTCACTGTTTAGTAATCGACCGAAAGAGTATCTGTGCCTGAAACCTATTTAAAAACAAAAGCAAAGCCGCGAATCGAACGCAGTAATGAAGTTAAGCATCAGGCCCGCAAGCTGCTTGGGGTTCTGGATGTTGGCTCGAATTCCGTGAGATTAGTTGTCTTTGCCGGAAACCGGCGCGTCCCAGAACCGGTTTTCAATGAAAAAGTGCTGTGCGGGCTTGGCCGGCAAGTGGGAATCTCCGGTGAACTTGGCGAGACAGAGATGGAGATGGCCTTTGCAGCACTCCGCCGTTTTCGTTTAGTCGCTGACTCGATGGGCCTTAAAAAGGTACACGCCATTGGCACCGCTGCCGTGCGAGAGGCAACCAATGGACCAGCGTTTCTTAAGCGGGTGCGTGATGAAATTGGCTTTGATATCGAGGTAATCTCGGGAGAAGAAGAAGGCCGTTTAGCAGCCGAAGGAATCTTTTGCGGCCTACCCAGCGCGAGCGGTGTGGTCGGTGACTTGGGTGGCGGCTCCTTGGAGTTGGCATGGGTTAGTAGAAGTAGGCAGAAGCAGGTGGTTAGCCTGCCGTTGGGTCCGCTGCATTTGATGGCGCGGTTTGGAGATGATCTGGGCGCTACCTATGATTATGTCGTTGAGGAGCTGCGTAAAGTTGATTGGCTTTCGGGGCGCCGGAATAAAGATTTCTATATGGTCGGCGGTGCATGGCGAAATATTGCAAAATTACTGATGTTAGAGCGCCAAGAGGTCCTACCCATTTTACACGGCTATAGGATAGAGCGCAAAGACATGCAGCGTTATCTTCGCATCTTGGCGCTGGTGAGTCCCGAGAATGTTCCCTATTCAAGTCATATTGCTGGTCGGCGGCGGGCGGTGCTACCGCATGCAGCAGCAGTGTTGGGCGCGATTTTGAAGGTGATGAAGCCGAGCCATTTGGTCGTATCGTCATACGGCGTTCGGGAAGGGGTCCTGTTTGGCACAATGTCGAAAGCGCAGCGGCGCAAGGATCCATTTTTGGTCTCCTGCGAAACACTAGCTCAGGAACGAAGTCGCTTTCCAGAACACGCTGAAGCGCTATATCGTTGGACGCGGTCACTTTTGAACGGGGTGCCAGGACACTTTACTAAAGATGAGGCGCGGCTGCATCTGGCAGCTTGCTATTTGTCTGACATCGCTTGGCGTTGCCACCCTGATTTTAAGGCCGAGTACGCCGTCGATCAGGCTCTATTTGGGCATTATGTGGGCGTTGGGCACAAGGACCGTGCGTTTGTGGGCGTTGTGCTGAACGAGTCATACGGAGCGAAACTGGAAGGCTCTAGGGCCGGATCCACGCTGCAATTGCTGGAAGCGGATGAGATCCAACGGGCTCGGGTCCTTGGGGCAGGGCTGCGCTTGGCCCAGCGGATGTCCGCGGGAACCATGTCCCTGCTGAGCGAGTGCGAGATGGATTTCTCAAAGGGTATGATTACGCTCAAGGCTTCGCCATTTTTCGACGCGCTTGCAGGCGATGTTGTGTCTCAGCGATTGCGCGATATCGGGAAGCTTCTCGGGGTCTCAACCACGGTTAAAATCCGAAAAAATATTACGCCGCCCGCAGAGATCGATATAGAAGATCTGTAAAGGGCTAGTCTTGGCTATGATCGACAGGTACGACAGCGATATCCCCACCCTTTGCACCAAGCGCGAGGTCACCTCTTAACATTGCGGCTGCGTCTTTTCCAAAAAGATCATAGCGCCACCCACTCGAGAACTTATAGTCAAGGTGAGGCTGGGCTGCAAAGGCTTCCACATCGGCTGCGTTTGCTATTAACCGGCTAGCAACCCCAGCGTCCTGACAGCGTATTTTCAACAGTACTTTCAGCAAGTCAGCCATTGGCGGTGTCGGGGGGCGAGGCTTGGATTTTTCAATCGATGGCAATTGGTCGTCAGGGGTTGCGATAGCAGCGCCGACTGATGCCAGCAAGGACTGGCCACTTTTTGACTTCCCGAAATTGCGACTAAGACCTCTGATACGGTCAAGACCGTCAATATCCGACGGTGGATGGGCTGCGATTTCTAGTAGTGTCTCGTCTTTAGCTATCCGATTGCGGGGCATGTCGCGAGCGATCGCTTCTTCTTCGCGCCACTGTGCTAAGGCTTGCACGATGTGGACGAACCTAGCTTTATTGCTACGCATCCGAATACGGCGCCAAGCTTCGCTGGGTTCAACGAAATAGGTCTGAGGGTTATTCAAAATATCCATCTCATCGCTGAGCCAGTCTTGACGCCCATTGTTCTCAAGGTCAGCCGCAAGCCGGCGATAGATGTCGCGGAGATGCGTAACGTCTCCGATCGCGTATGTGATTTGTCGGTCGCTGAGCGGTCGCCGTGACCAATCCGTGTAGCGCGATGACTTATCAAGACGTTTGTCGCAGATTTTGTTCACTAGGGTTTCATAACCAACCGAATCGCCGTGGCCGCATACCATTGCTGCTAATTGCGTATCGAACACAGGGCTGGGAAGTTTACCCCCGTCCTTGTAAAATATTTCCATATCTTGGCGGCTGGCATGCATGACCTTTAGGACCGATTCGTCGAACATTAAGTCCCAAAACGGGGCCATATCCAAGCCACTAGCCAAGGGGTCTATGGCGTGAGCGTCGATATCGTCTGCTACCTGGACAAGGCAAAGTTTGGCGAAATACGTACTGTCGCGCAGAAATTCCGTATCAACGGTGACAAATTCAGCTTGGCGAAGGCGCTGGCAAATAGTGGCCAGCTCGCCCGAGTTCACAATGGTCTTCATAAAGGCTTCCGTGTTGCTTCATTGATTTTGTCTTAACCTGTTTAGCGCTGAACGTCACCTGTATATATGTGATTTCTTGGATTTGGCTTGACAAAAGGCCGTAATCATGGGCATTTCCGGCAAAATTATGAGGCCCGAGAGTTGGGCTAAATCAGCACGGAAAAGGCACTAAATTATGCATCAGTTTCGCTCCCACACTTGTAACGATATCCGTAAGGAAAACGTTGGTGAAACCGTCAGGCTATCAGGCTGGGTACACCGAAAGCGTGATCACGGCGGCCTGCTGTTCATTGATCTGCGCGACAACTACGGCATAACTCAGTTAGTTTTTGACACCGACAGTAGCGCTTTTGCAGAAGCTGAGGCGGTTCGCGCTGAAAGCGTCATTACAGTCGATGCCCGCGTTAAGATGCGTACCGAAGAAACGATTAACCCTGATCTCCCGACAGGTGAGGTCGAGGTCTATGTTGATACAATGACGGTGCAAGGCCCTGCGCAAGAGCTGCCAATGCCTGTATTCGGTGACACCGAATACCCTGAAGACATTCGTCTGAAGTATCGTTTCCTTGATTTGCGCCGCGACCGTATCCACAAAAACATCCTTCTCCGGTCTGGTGTTATTTCCAGCCTTCGCAGTCGAATGATCGATCAAGGCTTTACTGAGTTTCAAACGCCTATCCTAACCGCATCCAGCCCTGAAGGCGCACGTGACTTTTTGGTGCCAGCGCGCCAGCATCCAGGCAAATTTTATGCTCTGCCGCAAGCGCCACAGCAGTTTAAACAGCTGATTATGGTCTCGGGATTTGATAAATATTTCCAGATAGCGCCTTGCTTCCGCGATGAAGACGCGCGGGCCGACCGGTCACCGGGTGAGTTTTACCAGCTTGATATGGAAATGAGCTTCGTGACGCAAGAAGATGTCTTCAACGC
>Ga0316189_10000189_pt1 | contig 59150 bp, 55 predicted proteins | sample LowCovwburrow_MG_FD_204930 | JGI IMG/M metagenome (GOLD analysis project Ga0316189, IMG submission 204930) | Coastal sediment microbial communities from Maine, United States - Lowes Cove worm burrow | ecosystem: Environmental > Aquatic > Marine > Coastal > Sediment | place: USA: Maine...
TTTATCATTAAGTCCAATATTTAATCCGCCATTTTTGAGTTTATCATTGAGTGATTTTCGTCGGTTTTCATTGGCTTCAGTTACCGGTTCAAAAACTGGAGTATCTGCAAATCCTGCTGTAATATCTTCTAAATGCTCTTGAGCTTTTGGTTCGGCTACAGCTGTTTCAACCATATCATCCACTTGCTGACTTTCATGTGGCATTTGTGCAACCATATCTTTGATTTTTTCCATTACTGGCTCATAAATATGGTCATCTTCTTTTTCATCAAGATTCACATAAATTTTATCTTCAACTTCAATATTATCACTTACCTTATTATTAAATGCAGTATCCAACATTCCAAAAAACGAGGAATCACTTCCAATGGTTGGAACATCCTTTTCAAAATTTTCATTTGCAAATTTCAGAACACTTAATTTTTCATATAACGCTCCAGCTTCAGCGTGTAATTTTAAAACATCTTCTTTGCCTTTAAGTTTTAAAATTCTGTGTGCAATGCTTATTAAGTCTGCTTCAAGCTTCTTTTTCATAACTTTTATATTTTATCTAAAATAGGTTTTTGTTTTTTACTAAATTTACGCCACCTTTATAAAAAACGAACTACAAGTTAGTTTTAGTGTTAAAATTACAAAATGTTTCTCGAAAATACAGTAAATCAGAAAGAACAATTTGGATGGATTGAAGTCATTTGCGGTTCAATGTTCTCTGGTAAAACAGAAGAATTGATTCGTAGGCTCAAGCGTGCAAAATTTGCGAGGCAAAAGGTTGAAATTTTCAAACCTGCTATTGATGTGCGCTATGATGACGACATGGTGGTTTCACATGACGCTAACGAAATTCGCTCTACTCCAGTTCCTGCCGCTGCAAATATTCCTATTCTAGCAGATGGTTGTGATGTGGTTGGTATTGACGAGGCTCAATTTTTTGATGACGAAATTGTAAGGGTTTGTAATGATCTTGCCAATAAAGGTGTTCGTGTTATTGTTGCAGGTTTAGATATGGATTTTAAAGGTAATCCCTTTGGACCAATGCCAAATCTTATGGCGACTGCCGAATATGTGACTAAGGTACATGCAATTTGTACAAGAACAGGAAATCTTGCACAATACAGTTACCGTAAAGCAGCAAGTGATGCGCTCGTTTTACTTGGTGAAGTTGATGAGTACGAACCACTAAGTCGCGCTGCATATTACAAAGCGATGCTACGTGACAAGGTGAGACAAATGAAAGTCACTGAAGCCGAAGACATTTCTAATAAAGACAGAAAACCCAATGCCAAAAGCTAGAGAAACTGTTTTAGAGATTGATTTAAATGCACTCAAACACAACTTCGAGTATATTAAATCTAAGCTTAAAAAAGACACCAAAATACTCGCAGTGGTTAAGGCATTTGCCTACGGAAGCGACACCAATACAGTTGCTAAATACCTTCAGGATTTAGAGGTCGATTATTTCGCTGTAGCTTATGTAAGCGAAGGTGTAGCCTTACGTGATGCAGGAATTACAACACCTATTTTAGTGTTACATCCTCAAGCAGTAAATTTCAAAACCTTGATTCAACGTTGTTTGGAGCCTAGCTTATATAATGCGAAAGTATTAACTGAATTTATTACAGCAGCTTCCGAAGAAAAACAAAATAATTACCCTGTTCATGTCAAATTTAATACAGGCTTAAATCGTTTGGGTTTTCGAGAAAATGATGTGGATGATATTGTTTCACAATTAAAAGAAACAACTTCAATAAAAGTGAAATCGCTGTTCTCTCATTTGGCTGCAAGTGAAGATTTAACTGAAAAAGAATTCACTCAAAATCAAATTAAAAGTTTTAAAAGAATTTCTGATGCGTTTTCTAAAACCATTGGATACCAACCTAAGCTTCATCTAGCAAATACCTCCGGAATTATTAATTATCCCGAATCACATTTAGATATGGTAAGAACCGGAATTGGCTTGTATGGTTTCGGGAATTCAGAGGCAGAAAACAAACACCTAAAACCTATTGCTACACTTAAGTCTGTAATTTCCCAAATTCACAATATCAAAAAAGGCGAAACCGTTGGTTACAACAGAGCCTATAAAAGTGAACATTTTGAAAAAACAGCAACCATCCCAATTGGACATGCTGATGGCATAGGCAGACAATATGGTAACCAAAAAGGGTTTGTAACCATTAATGGTGAAAAAGCACCCATAATTGGTAATGTTTGTATGGACATGATTATGGTTAATATTACAGATATTGAATGCCATGAAGGTGACGAGGTTATTATCTTCGGTAATCATCCCAATGCCTCACAGTTTGCCGGTACCGCAGATACCATTTCATATGAGATTATTACCGCTATTTCTCAGCGCGTAAAACGCTATATTATAAACGATTAGAACCTTACTATTAGTGTTCGTGACTTTTTAATTAACTTGGTGTCATAATTACTATATAACTAACTATTAAAACATTTAAAATTATGTTGAAAGAATTTAAGAATTTTATCATGACAGGTAACGTAATTGATTTTGCTGTTGCCGTAATTATGGCAGGTGCCCTAGGCGCTGTTATAAATGGTTTCGTATCTAATATTGCTATGCCTTTCATTGGATATTTTGCTGGCGGAATGAATTTTGAAGATCTTCATTATGCTATGGACGGAACAGAATATGTATCATTAGCAGCAGCTAAAGAAGCAGGCGCAGCAGTTATTGCTTACGGATCTTGGATCAATACAATTATCAATTTACTTATTGTAGGACTTGTAATGTTTATGATTGTAAAAGCATACAACAAAACAAAAGCACCAGTTGAAGCTCCAGCTCCAGCAGGACCGAGTGAACTGGATATCTTAAAAGAGATTAGAGATAGTCTTAAAAAATAGTATATAATTCATCGCTACATTATATATTTTAACTTTAACCGCTTCATAATAGAAGCGGTTTTTTTATTGAATTCCTAGAAAACCACTTTTTAAATTTTAATTGTGGCTTTTTGAGGTCCTTTTTTTAGCAAAAAAAGAATGGTGTAAAGCAGGTTTAGTCTCAGAAAAACTATAATTTTACAGTCTAAAATTTCATAAAATGAAAGTAGCTGTTGTTGGTGCCACTGGTTTAGTTGGCGAGGTCATGCTTAAAGTTCTTGAAGAACGTAATTTCCCTGTGTCACAATTAATACCTGTCGCTTCTGAGCGATCTATAGGTAAAGTAATTTCGTTTAAGGGACATGATTATAAAGTTGTAGGTCTTCAAACAGCTATTGACATGAAGCCCAATGTGGCTTTATTTTCAGCAGGAGGAAACACTTCACTAGAATGGGCTCCAAAATTTGCTGAAGCTGGCATTACGGTCATTGATAATTCTTCAGCTTGGAGAATGGACAGAACAAAGCAACTGATCGTTCCGGAAATTAATGCGAATGTACTTACTTCAGAAGATAAAATTATTGCCAATCCTAATTGTTCAACAATTCAAATGGTGGTTGCATTAGCACCTCTTCATGAAAAATATAAGATTAAACGTATTGTCGTTTCTACCTACCAATCTATTACAGGAACAGGAATCAAGGCCGTTAAGCAGCTAGAAAATGAGCTCGCTGGTATTAAAGGAGAAATGGCTTACCCTTATCCTATTTATCAAAATGCAATTCCACACTGCGATGTTTTTGAAGAGAACGGTTACACTAAAGAAGAAATGAAACTCGTAAGAGAAACTCAAAAAATACTGGATGATCGTACCATTGCTATTACTGCAACAGCTGTGAGAATACCAACAGCTGGAGGACACAGTGAATCTGTAAACGTTGAATTTGAAAATGATTTTGATGTTAACGAAGTACGACAATTACTTAATGAATCTCCAGGTATAGTCGTTCAAGATAATATTGATGTCAATACCTATCCAATGCCAATTTATGCCAACGGTAAAGATGATGTTTTTGTTGGACGAATTCGTCGTGACGGCTCTCAGCCTAATACCTTAAATCTATGGATTGTGAGTGATAATCTCAGAAAAGGTGCTGCAACAAATACCATTCAAATTGCTGAATATCTTGTAAAAGAAAATTTACTTTAAAAAACTTATAAGTTGCAGTAGGGTTTTTGCTCTTTCAGCTGTCTTATAAGTAAATAGTTTAGAAAGTTATCAACTAGCTATCAACATTTATGGTTTTTTTAGTATTTTCACTCTTGTCGTCTGATAAAAAGTGTATTACAGCTAATTAATTATTCCTATTTGAGCTTTTGTAATTATATTTACTATCCAAATTTTACTGTAAATGTTTAAAAATTACTTAAAACTTCTTATCGTATCTACTTTAATTTTCACGCTCACCTCTTGTAGTGATGACGATGATAAATATGTTCCTATATTAATTGAAGCCAATGCAGATACTGCCGAAGTTTCTCAAAACAGTTCCATTACTATTGATGTGTTATCCAATGATATCAATGTTCCAGACAACGGAATCCTTTCTGCTGAAAGCTCTCAAAATGGGTCTATTGAAATTCTAGATCCTAATACAACACCAGATAATCCGTCTGATGATGCTATACGTTACACGCCTAACGCTGACTTTGTTGAAACTGATACATTTCAGTACTCCATCTGTGATGGTAATAATAATTGCGCAACAGGAACGGTTACGGTTACCGTAACTCCCGTGTCACCTGTGAATTTTAATTTAAGTGAAATTCCTTATAATACGCTTTCAGAATATAACTTTTTTGAAGGCACATTGAAAGATTTAGATCCTGTTTTTGGAGTGCTTCCTTATGATTTAATATCTCCTTTATTTAGTGACTATGCTCACAAAAAACGATTTGTGTGGATGCCTGATGGAACCAAAGCAAATTATAATGAAGATTTTAAGCCTTTAGATTTCCCAGTAGGAGCTGTACTTATCAAAAATTTCTATTATGATAATGTTCAGCCAACTAATACAACCCGAATTATTGAAACACGTTTGATGTATTTTACTGAAGATGGTTGGGATTTTGCAAAATACGTATGGAATGATGAGCAAACCGAAGCAACTTTTACTAATGCAGGAGTTTCTACAAATATTGAATGGATAGAGTTTGGTCAAACCAATACTGTGAATTATAGAATTCCATCAAGAACTGAATGCTTTACATGTCATAATAAATTTGGAACACCTGTACCAATTGGACCAAAACCTCAAAACTTAAATAGAGATTTAAGCTATACTGATGGTACAGCTAACCAATTACAAAAGTGGATTGATTACGGTTACTTAGAAGACAACCTTCCAACATCTATAGAAACTACGGTTAAATGGGACGATGAATCCTTAGATTTAGGTTTAAGAGCACGCTCTTATTTAGACATTAACTGTGCACATTGCCACTCAGACGAAAGCTACTGTGAATACAGACCAATGCGTTTTGCATTTAATGAAAGTGAAGATGATGCCAATACAGGAATTTGTATTCCTCCAGATACCCAAATTGCTGGGACGTCACATATTGTAGTACCAGGTGACATCAATGCTTCTGTACTTCGATTTAGAGTAAACTCTATCCAAGAACAAAACAGAATGCCAATACTAGGTAGGACTTTAAAACACTCAGAAGGTGTTAGATTAATAGAACAATGGATTAATTCTCTTGACGGAGAATGTGAATAAATTAAATCAAAAATTATGAAATCAAAATTACTTGTATTAACAATTTTAGCTCTAGCTTTTTGCAGCTTAACTTTTGCTCAAAGCCCACCAGTTAATGATACTCCTGGTGGCGCTATTCCAATCACTCCTGCTGCAGAAGGAACATGTAGCACATCAAGTTTCCTCCTTCCTTTTTCAACAGATGGTACAACTGATAGTGGTGTTCAAGGCGGATGTAGACCATCAGGTTTAGATCAATTTTTTACGTGGACAGCAACAACCGCAGGTCTGTATTTTTCTTCTCAAGCTCCAGGTAACCCGGGAATCGTAGTATGGGATTCTACAGGAACCTCTGAAGTAGCATGTGCTGACACATTTGATACTATAGTCCTTAATGGCTGGAATGTTGGTGACGATCTTATCCTTCAAATTTATGATTTCCAAGGAACAGATCTTTCAGATGTAGCCTTTTGTTTAGAGGCTGTCGATTATACTGAACCACCAGTGATACCTATCACTTTCGATTCTCAAGCTTCAGGTTCAACAGGCACCTATAGAATTGCAATTGTTGATATGAATGGTGATTTTCTAGATGATATGGTTGGTGTATCTTCAAACAATATTAATATTAGACAGCAAAATGCTGATGGTTCTTTTACCACTAAAAATGTTACTACACCTAATGCAGATTTCCTTCCGTCATGGAGTTTAGCTGCTGCTGATTACGATAGAAACGGTTATACCGATTTATTATATGGAGCGGGAAGCGGTGTTACGTTCATGAGAGCTAATGGTGATGGAACTGATTTTCAAGAAGTTTCTGGTTCAGAATATGTATTTTCTCAACGTTCAAATTTTGCTGACATTAATAAAGATGGTCATCTTGATGCCTTTGTTTGTCATGATGTTGCTCCTAATGTATATTACATAAATGATGGTTCTGGTAATTTAACGTTTTACCAATCCAATGTAACTGCTGGTGCTCCTGTTAATTTAGGAGATTATTCTTCAGGTGGAAACTATGGATCTATATGGATTGATTATGATAACGATAGAGACCTTGATATGTTTATTGCGAAATGTGGTGGTGAAGAAGCTCGTAGAGTAAATCAAATGCATACTAATGATGGTAATGGAATTTATACTGAAAACGCTGCTGCTATAGGGTTAGCAGATCCAATGCAAACTTGGTCTGCTGCTTGGGGAGATTTTGATAACGATGGTGATATGGATGTTTTTGTAGGTGCTAGTTCAGGTGCTCATAAAGTTATGAGAAATGACAATGATGGTTCTACGTATACGTTTACAGATATTACAAGTAGTACGGGCGTTAATGCTATATCAACAAACTCTACTGAAACTGTAACTTTTGATTTCGATAATGATGGTAATTTAGATCTAGTATCGGGAGGTAACATTTTGTTTGGAAATGGCGATATGACATTTAATATCTATCCAAATGTTTTTTCTGGTGCACGTGCTTACGGTGATTTAAACAATGATGGTTACATTGATGCTTTTAGCTCTGGAACTATGTTTATAAACAATGCTGAAACTAATAATAACTGGATAAAAATTCACACTGTTGGGACAGCAACGAACATAAATGGAATTGGTGCTCGTATAGAAGTTTATACAACTTCAGGAGTTAGAATTAGAGATGTGAAAAGTGGTGATGGATTTAGATATATGAATTCTTTAAACACCCATATAGGTATTGGTGATGATGATAGTATTTCTCATATTGTTGTATACTGGCCAAACTCTGGATGTGAAACATTTTTAAACCCTTCAATCAATCAAGCGTTTACTGCCGTAGAAGGCGATGGTATATCTTGTGATACTTTAGGTGTTGATGATGAGTTACTAGCTTCAGATTTCATTATTTCTCCAAACCCAACTCATAACATATTAAATATTAGTACTGATTTACAATTAGAAAACGCTTTTTATAGTATATATGATCTTAGCGGAAGACGAATCATGACAAACGCTTTAAATAACTCCAAAACAATTGATGTATCTCAATTAAGTACTGGAAATTATATTTTAAGTATCATGTCTGACGAAATCATAAACAATCAAAAGTTTATCAAAAACTAAAAAATCAAGACTGATTTTAAAGAAAAAGCCTTTAAAGTGTTAATTTAAAGGCTTTTTTGTTATTTTTATTGACCTCATTAATTAATATGAAATTTATATGAAAAAAATTACTCTAGTGCTTTTTGTTTTAAGCACATTTTTGGGTTTCTCCCAAACCTTAAACCAACCAGCAAACTGGCCAAATACGAATTGGGAAATTACAGGTAATTACTTAACTGACCCTAATGTATTTGAGGCAGATCCAACAGTAACAAATAGTTTTTCATACGATGATGATGATGCTACCCAAGGAAATCAAGATAATATTGCAGCTCAGTCGCCAATTATAGACCTCACTGCAGCACACAACGCAAATGAATATTTAATCTTAGTTCAATCTAGTTATGTATTTCATAATATTGGTGAATTATTAAGACTTCAATATTGGGATCAAGATGCAAGTACTTGGGTTGATTGGGGAAATCCATTAGCAGGAACAACAACAAGTACTAACGATAATTTTTGCTCTGGAGATCCAATTGGGTTTACGTCTGATGAACTCATTATATCTTCTTTTAGCGCTAACCAACTTAGCAACTTCAGATACAGAATTTCTTACGATGATGTCAATGTCGGTGGTTTTTGGGGCTGGGGTTTTTGTTTTCAATCACCAACTATTAGCTCTCAAGTACCTCCGAGTTGCCCAAACATTACAAATCTTTTAGTTACCGATGTAGCGCTTACTGACGCCAATGTATTTTGGCAAGCAGGTGGAGCTGAGTCAAGTTGGGAAGTTGTTCTACAAAATTCTGGCTCAGGGGTTCCTTCTGGCAATGGTACTGCTACAACAGCTAATAATCCATACCAACTTACTAATTTAACTCCAGAAACAAACTATGAAGTATATGTAAGAGGGTTTTGTGGAGGATCAGACTACAGCAATTGGATTGGCCCCTTTAGTTTTACAACACTCAGTCTCGCAAGAGTTAACTTTGCTACTGAATCTATAACAATTGGCAATTATGATATGACGGTTGTAGATATGAATGGCGACAATTTAGATGATATCGTCTCTGCAAGTTCTTCAAATGTAAACATTCATTACCAACTAGCATCTGGCGGTTTTAATGAAGTAAATATTCCTACTCCTAATGCAGATTTTGTTCCGGATTGGAGTATGGCTGCTGCGGATTTTGATAGAAATGGGTATACCGATTTACTCTATGGTGATGGTAATGGAGTGACGTTCATGAAATCTAACAATACAGGAACTGGTTTTACCGAAATATCAACTTCAGAATATGTATTCTCTCAACGATCAAACTTTGTTGATATTAATAACGATGGTCATTTAGATGCTTTTGTATGTCATGATGTTGCACCTAATGTATATTTTATAAATGATGGTTCTGGTGATTTCACATTCTATCAATCAGGCGTCACTCCCGGAGCTCCTTTTAATTTAGGAGATTATCCTTCTGGTGGAGACTACGGATCAATTTGGGTTGATTATGACAATGATAGAGATATTGATATGTTTATGGCTAAATGTGGTGGAGAAGTTGCTAGAAGAACGAATCAAATGTTAACCAATAATGGTGATGGCACCTATACAGAAAATGCAGCATCTTTAGGTTTAGACGACCCAATGCAAACGTGGTCGTCATCTTGGGGAGATTATGACAATGATGGTGATATGGATTTATTTGTGGGTGCTAGTTCTGGAGCTCACAAACTATGGAGAAATGATTTAGGTGGTGTTTTTGTAGATGTTACTGCTGCAGGAAATGTAAGCAGTCCACCAAATGGTTTTGAAAATGTAAGTTATGATATTGATAATGACGGTTATCTCGATATTCTATGTAATGGAACAATTATGTACGGCAAAGGAGATATGACTTTTGAAGATATTGACAATACTCAAATCAACTATAAAAATGGGTCCTTTGGTGATTTAAATAACGATGGGTTTATTGATACCTATTACAATAATACTATCTATTGGAATCTTACAACTCCTAATAATTGGATTAAAATTAACACCGTTGGTACCGCAAGTAATATTGACGGTATTGGAGCTCGAGTTGAGATTTATACTGCAAATGGCATTCAGATTAGAGATGTACGAAGTGGTGAAGGTTTTGAATTTATGAGTACTTTAAATACGCACTTTGGTATTGGTACGAACACTGAGATTTCTCATATCATCATATACTGGCCTAGTCAAGAATGTGAAACATTTTTAAACCCACCAATCAATCAAGCATTTACTGCTGTAGAAGGTTCTGGTATTTCTTGTGATACACTCGGAGTTACTGATGAAGAAACACTTACTTCCGGTTTAGTGCTATCTCCAAACCCAGCTAATGATGTGTTAAACATTACTACAAGTCTTGAATTGCAAAATGCGATCTATAACATCTATGATATTAGTGGTAGACGTGTTTTGACAAACTCTTTAAACAATTCTAAAACAATTGATGTATCTCAATTAAGTGCAGGAAACTACATTTTAAGCATCATGTCTGACAGCGTTGTTAAAAATCAAAAATTCATTAAGCAATAAAATCTTAATGTTATTTTAAAAAGCCTCTACACGCAATGTAGAGGTTTTTTTATAGTATTTTTGCGACACCATGCTCAACGTTAACCAGCTTACTTTTTCATATCAAAAAAAACCTATATTAAAAGACCTATCCTTTAAGGTTAAACAAGGTGAACACCTTGCTATCATTGGGGAAAGTGGCTCTGGAAAAAGCACCCTTTTGAAGGTATTGTATGGCGAATATGATTTAAACTTCGGAAACATTTACTGGAAAGACACTGAAGTTCTTGGTCCAAAATTCAACTTGGTAATTGGCTACGATTTCATGAAATATGTCGCTCAAGAATTTGATTTAATGCCTTTCATTTCAGTAGAAGAAAACATTGGGAAATTTCTATCTAATTTCTTTCCGAAGGAAAAAAAAGAACGCACTTCAGAACTACTAGAAGTTGTTGAACTTACTGCGTTTGCTCAAACCAAAGTAAAAACACTTTCTGGCGGACAAAAACAACGTGTCGCACTAGCAAGAGCATTAGCAAAACAACCTGAAATTATTTTGTTAGATGAGCCCTTCAGTCATATTGATAAGTTCCAAAAGCGCTCCCTTAGACGCAATGTTTTTAAATATTTAAAAGAGAAAAAAGTAACTTGTATTGTGGCAACCCATGACAAAGATGACGTTCTAGGTTTTGCAGATCACATGATTCTACTTAACAATAATCAAATAGAAGCTTATGATACTCCAGAAGTATTATATCAACATCCAAAAACACCTCTAATTGCTTCATTTTTTGGAGAATTTAATATCATAAATGGTAAAATTATTTATGCACATCAACTTCAAATTGTTGAAAAATCAGACATTAAAACGACTATAATAAAAAGTTATTTTAAAGGAAATTATTATGTGATTGAGGCTGATTTAGATGGAGATAAAGTGTTTTTTGAGAGTAAGGTTCAACTTCAAAAAAACGAAACAATTTATCTAGAAATCTTAGAATAATTTCCAACAGACGTTTTCAATTTTTTCAAAATCCTATCGCGTAATTTTTTCGGTTTTATAACTTCAATACTATCCCCAAAACCCAAAATTAAACGCTCTAATTCAAAATTTACTTGAACTAGAATGTTGAAAACCACTCCTGTTTCAGTACGTTTAATAAGACGCTGAGAAGAATGAAATGGTTTAGTAATCACATATGGAGCATTTTTGTTATCAATCCAAAACGCTATACGTTGAGCGCGAGAATTTGAAACAGTAACACCAACTATGTCTTTATAATAGTCATCACCATTAATTTTCAAATCATTATAATTTTCACTCTCATTATTTGAAATATCAGATATCCTATCTAAAGCGAGTGTTATAAATTTATGTTTGTGAGCTGCTAATAAAAACCATCGATTATTAAATTCTTTAAGCAACTGAGGATGAACGATCATTAGACTAGCATTTCTAGCTTTAAAAGACTGATACGTGATTTCTGTAATCTTTTTATTCTGGATAGCATCATAAATAACATCAATAAATTCAAGCCCTTTTAACTGTTCATTTTGGTCCTGGTGGACGTGATAGAAATTCGCAATTCAGGTTTCCAAAAGAATTGCTAGATGCTTTTGAGTCTAACTACTTTTTGAATGTTGGTCACATGTTTCAAATCGCTAGATCACACTTAGGAACACAAGGTGATGGTAAACACTTCTTGTTTGTTGAAGGGTCTACAACTAAAACCAATTTAGGTTTTGCGCCTCATGGTGCTGGTAGAAATATGAGTAGAACGCAACATAGAAAAAGTAAAACAGGAACGATTATGCAAATTTTTAAAGAGGAAACTAAAGGCATAGATACACGTTTTTTCTCCAAGGAAATTGATATTACCGAGTTGCCTAGTACTTATAAAAACGCAAAAACGGTAAGAGCACAAATGGACGAATTTGGTTTAGGTACTGTCATTGATGAAGTCATGCCTTATGGCAAGTGATTGGCAAAAAACTGCGCCTTGGAAAATTAAAAGAGAGAAAAGAAAACGCACTAATTAGACTACCTTAGAAAGGGAAAAAGGGGGCTGACTTCGGTTGGTCTGCTTTTTTGTTTTTACTGATAAGCAAAGCCAGAAAACCGTCCGCAATGTGATAAAGAGAAATCAATAGGCAACTTTTTAGAATTATTGAAGAGTTGCGGTATTCCAATATCCGTTTTTTTTATATGTAACATGTTATATTGTAAGTCTTGAGTTTCAGAAATTGATTTTAAAAAATTCTCTTTCAATACCATACTTTGAAGACTATAAGATGAATCTTCCGATTTAAAAACAGCTGTATTCAAATCTTCTTTAAGATCTATCCTTGCAATTGTATACACATAATTTTCAGTAGTTGTAGACACTGTAAAATAGGTATTATGATCTATTATCACCAATCCTTTATTATCAGGCATAAGTTCACACTCCAAACGTTTCGGATTAAAAAAACGCTCACCAAATTGCTGTACATGAACTTTATAAGCCGCTTCTTTCATACTCCAAAGCAACCAAACTAATTGGTGTTGATGTTCCGCAGAAGATATAAGCACTTGTTCTTTTTCAGTAAAGACTTTATCTAAATAACGAGGACGTTTCCAATTGGAAGAGATATGTTTTAAATCGACAATATCATTGCCTATCATTTAGCTGCTAGTTTTTCGTTCACGATATCCATGGCTGCTTTTACAGAGGTCATTTTTTCCATATCGTCATTTTCGATTCTAATGTCAAACTCGTCTTCAACATCTAAAATCACATCGACTAGATTTGCTGAATTGATTTTTAAATCATTAATAAAATCGGTGTCTTCAGAGAGATTAGCAAAAGCCTCTTCATCTTGAATATAAGGTTGAACAATGGTTTTTAATTTGGCAATTAATTCGTCGTTTGTCATAGTTTAATTATATCTTTTAAAGATAACACAACCATTCACATCGCCAAAACCAAAACTAGCTTTTGCTGCAATATTTATTTCGGTTTCCAGGGATTGTGTTACGACTTTATCTTCGGAAATTAAAGTAGAAATTTCAGGATGAACATCCTCACAATTTATATTAGGAAACACAAATTGTTCCTTCAACTGCAGTACAGTCGCAACAGATTCAATACTTCCTGCGGCAGCCAAGCAGTGGCCAACCATAGATTTTAAAGAATTGATATATGGGAAATTATCTCCTTTTCTATTCAAGGCTTTTGTCCAGTTTTCAATCTCTAGACTGTCTTTTGAAGTAGCTGTTAAATGACCATTAATCGTATCAATCGCATCAGCCGAAATGTTAGCATTATCTAGAGCATCTTTAATACATCGTTGCACAGCATCTGCATTTGGAGCTGTCATTGTTCCGCCGTCACGTTGTCCTCCTGAGTTGATATTTCCGCCTAAAACCTCAGCGTAAATAGTTGCGTTTCGATCCAAAGCACTCTCTAAAGATTCCAAAACTAAAGCACCTGCTCCAGCTCCAGGAACAAATCCTGAGGCACTTGCGCTCATTGGCCTTGAGCCTTTTTCTGGCGACTCATTATGCTTATAAGTCATGACGCGCATGGCATCAAATCCACCCCAAATATATGGACCATCATCGCTACAACTTCCAACGAGCATTCGTTTTGCTTGTCCGTTTTTAATCCGTTCATAACCCATTAAAATAGCTTCGGTTCCTGTGGTACAAGCCGATGAATTTGTTGTGACCTGATTTCCTAATCCCAAAATTCCACCTAAAAATGCACTAATTCCGCTAGCCATAGTTTGCACGACTACAGTACTTCCTAAACGTTTCACTTGTTTATCATCAAGCTTATAAATCGCTTCTCTAAATTTTTCAACACCTGAGGTTCCTGTTCCAAAAACGGTTCCGCTTTCAAAATCTAATTCACTATCAGCATCTACAGAAATTCCAGCATCTTTCCAAGCATCAATTCCTGCCATACAGCCATACAAAATTCCTGAACTATTAAATCCTCTTAATTGCAAAGGCGTCAAATACTCCAGCTTCTTTTCTTCTGAAATTTGCGGAATTCCACCAATACAGCATGAAAAATTTAAATCGGCTAATTGTTGATGAAACGTAATTCCGGATTCACCATTTTTAATCGCTTTTGAAAACGCATCGAGGCCTACTCCATTTGGTGAAACAACTCCTAACCCTGTAATAACGACTCTACTCATACCTTATTCCTGCGCAGACAGGAATCTATTTTAATTAAACGTTCAATTTTACTTCTATTAGAAAACATGAAGCTTTCTATTCATACCTGCAAGGTTTTAAAAACCTTGCAGGATAATTTAATTCGCTTTTATCATTCCAGAGATTTTTCCACGACAAACTAATTCATCCTTCTCATTAAAGAGCTTCACGTTACATTTCAGTTTATTAAAACGAAAGACCTCTTTTTCTGAAACCACAGTGACTTTCTCTCCTGGAAACACTGGCAGAAAAAAATCAACTTGACTTGAGGTCAATGCTATTTGTGGATTATTGTCTTCTGAGAGCTCATCTTTCAACATATAAATTCCTAAACATACGAGTCCAATTTGTGCCATGCACTCCGTTAAAATAACACCTGGTGTAATTGGATTATTTTTAAAATGTCCTTTGTAGAAATACGCGTCTTTTTTGAAGGTATAATTACCTGTAACGCCTTCAAAAGAAATCATAGTAAGCTCATCAACGAATAGGAAAGGTTCTTGGTAGGGTAATAATTTTATGATGTCTTTACTGTTCAATTTTATATCTATTTAAAGAGACCTTTCGACTGCGCTCAAGGTGACATTGGGTTCTACTAATTTAATTTTAGGATATATGTTCACCACCATCTACAGGAATGACAGAGCCATTAATCCAAGACGCTTCATCTTTCGATAAAAGATAAACCGCATTAGCGACATCTTCAGGTTGTGTTAATCGTTGAAACGGATTGCGTTTCAAACTATGTGCTTTAATTTGGTCACTTCCAGGAATCATTCGTAAAGATGCTGTATCAGTAACACCCGCTTGAACACAATTGGCTCTAATTCCGAAAGGTGCAAACTCTAAAGCAATGTTTCTTGTAATCGCTTCTAAGGTTACTTTTGCTGCGGACACTGCTGCATAATTTTTCCATGCTTTGGTATTGCCTTCACTTGTAAAACTGATAATTCGAGCATCACTAGCAAATAATTGCGCGTCAAAAACAGCTTTGGTCCAATCGTATAAACTGATTGCCATAGCATTAATCGTCAAACTGAAATCATCATTTTTTAATGTTGGTTTATGATCATCGAGCATTGGTTTCAAATTGCCTTTAGCCACACTATGGACTAAAGTTCTAATCCTTCCTTGGGAGCCTAAACTATTTTTTAATTCTGAAATAATATCATTTCTCTTTTCAGCTTTAAACGCATCGACGTTATAAGATTTAAATTGAACACCTTCAGCTTTAATACTTTCAAATTCAGCATTAATGCCATCCTCTTGAGTTCTCGAATTTCGGTGGATGACACATATATTCATACCATGATGCGCCAACTTTTTTGCTGTCGCTAAACCTAATCCGCTAGAGCCTCCTAGAATGAGTGCCCAATAGTTTTTATTTTTGAATTCTTTCATTTCTACCATTCTAATAGGATGCGTTGCGCTGAAAAACCAGGTCCAAAACTGAGCATTAATCCTCGGTCTCCTTTTGGTAATTGTTTATCCATAAAGCGTTCTAAAACATATAATACGGTTGCGCTACTCATGTTTCCATACATTTTGAGAACGTCTTTAGTATCGTCAATATTTTTTCCTAGAGATCCAAATAAATCTTCAACGGTTTGTACAATTTTCTTACCGCCTGGATGAAAAATAAGGTGGTCAACGTCTTCAATTGTGATATTATTTCGTTCTAAAAACGGATACACGATCTTTGGAAAATGCTCAGAAATCGTTTCTGGAACTGCTTTATCTAAAATCATTTGTAAGCCTGTATTCACGAGTTTAAAACCCATCATAGTTTCTGCATCATAAAAATGATACATGGCTTCATCAATGATTTTTGGACCTTCTTCATTCTCATAAGACGATAAGATCACACTAGACGCACCATCACCAAAAATAGCCGCACTAACGATATTCACCATTGAAAAATCATTAAGTTGAAACGTTGCTGTTGGTGATTCTACAGCAATTACTGCTGCTCGTTTATTAGGGTTTGCTTTTAAAAAATTCTTCGCATAAATAATTCCTGAAACACCTGCCGCACAACCCATTTCAGTAACAGGAAGTCTTACAATATCTTGTTTCATTTTAAGATTATTAATCAAATAGGCATCCACAGAAGGAATCATAATACCTGTACAACTTACGGTTATGATGTAATCAATATCTGTAGATTTAAGATGTGCTTTATCTAATGCTTTTACCAAAGATTGTTCGGCGAGCTTCACCACTTCTCGCGCATAGATATCGTTTTTTTCTTCAAATGAGGTTTTTGTAAACACCTCTTCTGCATCCATAATAGAATAGCGTCTATCGACACCTGCATTTTCAAAAAGCTTGATGACTTTACGCTGAAAACGCTCCTCTTGACCAGACATCCAAACATTTAAATAGGGGATAATATCTTTGGTCTCTCTCGTATATTTTGGTAACTGTTTTGCTACTGAAATTATTTTTACGCTCATATTATTTTTGCTTCAACAGCCATTGAAAACGAAATGCCCATTTCCATTGTATGTGATAGTTTGCATTTAATTGTTGTGATATGTTTACTAGTTCTTGACGTTTAAACCCTCGTAATACTGAGGTTAATCCATCGTCAACAATGGTTTTATTTTTTATAGTTGTACATAGTAACTTAAACAAGTAATAGGCTAATTTATGTCGGTGTAAATCGTTAACGACAATCCCTAACTTCGCTTTTTTTATGACTGGTTTTAAAAACATGACCAGTTCATCTTCTTTAAAATGATGCAGAAATAGTGTGGTTAAAACGATATCATAATTGAGGTGTTCAAAATCTTCAGAAAAAATATCTATCGCTTTAAACTCAATATTATCATACGCTTTTGATGATGTTTGGGCGTATTCAACTGTATGCTTATTGGCATCAATCCCAATTAATTGAAACTTATAACCATTACGATGTCCAAAGCGTGAAATTTCTCTAAGAATATCTCCTCCTCCACAACCCAAATCAACAATCGTTATCAGTTCATTTTTAGAATGATTTTTCAATGCTTTTTTAAGTCCGTTGATGGTGACTTTATTTCCACCCAACCACTGATTAATTTTGGCCAATTTATCAAGCGCATCGTGAAGTATTGGACCATTATAATCCAAATCATCCATGATTTCTTCTTCTTCACTTCTATATTTTGTACGCACTAATATACTCATTCAACTCGCATTATTGTACCATGGGTTCGTTTTATAATATGAGGTAAAATTCCTGGAAACCATTTTAGACCTTGCATTAATACTTCCGAAATTCTAGGTTGATTAAATAAATTGGCTACAATATGGCCTGTTTTTAAACGAGACTTAAAGGCTGTATTCCATTCTCTAAGATACTGCTTTTCTAAGGCATCTCTATCAGAAATTTCCGAATTATAAAATTTGATAATTAATAGGGAAGCGATTTGCGCACTTCTAATCGCCATACTCATTCCGTTGCCACATAAGGGGTGAATTAATGCCGCTGTATCGCCACACATGATGATATGATTCTCTATAGGCTTTTTATCTTCAAACGAAATTTGACTTATGGTTAATGGTTGCTCAAAAACGGAAGTTGTTTTACCAAATACGTCTTTTAAATACTGATTTTTAAATACGACTTTCTCTTGAAACTCATCAATATCTTTATACGTCTTAAAGGTTTTAAAATTTGTGATATAACATAAATTAATGCTGTCGTTTTCCACTTTAGAAACACCACAATAACCACCTTCAAAATTGTGTAGCGCGACTAAATCATCAGGAAAATCACCTTTTACATGCGTTTTCACTGCCAAATATGGTGACTTTGTTTTAATAAATTGTCGATCCAATTTCACATCCAAATTTGAACGTTTGCCAAAAGCACCAATAACCATTTTTGACTTAAAACGTTCTCTGTTTTTCGTGATTATAGAAAATTGATCATTTCTAAACTGAATGTCTTCAACCGTGTCCTGTACAATTTGAACACCATTGTCTTTTGCTTTTTCTACTAAGGCGTTATCCAAACAATAACGGCTAATCCCAAATCCGCCTAATGGCAAAGGTGCTGAAATGAGTTTGCTCTTTGTAGTGGATAGCTGAAATTTATCGATTTTTTTAGCCCCTAATTCAAACACGTCAATATCTAGGTAATTGAGGTATGGCAAGACTTCATTAGAAATATATTCGCCACAAACTTTGTGTTTAGGGAAATTATTTTTTTCAATAACTAAAACACTCAAGTTGGCTTTTGATAAATGAATTGCGCTAGATAAACCAGCCAATCCACCTCCAACTATAATAACATCAAAAGTTGTAGAATTAGTCTTCAATTTCTTTTCTAAATCATTTTCTTGAAAGATAAGTCGAAAATGATTTAGATTGAAATTAGATAACCTCAATAATTTCAAATTCTTGATCTCGAAATTGAATTTGGTCTCCAATAGTTTTACCTAGTAATAATTTCGCGATAGGCGTAATCGCTGAAATCGCATAGAATGAATAGTGGTCCATCTGTATTTCACCAGCACTTATCGCTACAAAATAATTAGATTTATTCGTATAGACGATGCTTCCGAGTCCGATAATTTCAGAAGATTTTGAGATATCAATTTTAGACAATAATTGATTGATTTTTTGTATTTCTGCCAACTGATTTCCAACTTTTTCACGCTCTAATTGCAGCATTGCCCGACCTGTTTCATGTTTGTCACCAGCCGAGCTTTTAGTTTCAGAGGTTAATGATTCTTGAATCTCAATTATGGTTTGTTGAACAGCATGCAAGCGATTGTCAATAAATACTTGACACTGATTATAGAGTTGCTCTTTTAGTTTCATATTCATCTTTCAAAAACCGTATTTATACCTACAAGGTTTTAAAAACATTGTAGGATTATTTTATTGCTCATCTCGATTTGGGTACTGTAATGGTCCAAAATAATTCATTTGTTTTACAATCCATGCCTTTCGACCTTCAATATATGATGTAGGAGGATTAGCGCTATACTTTATTGGATTAGGTAAAATTGAAGCCATAGCCGAAGCTTCATATTTTGATAAACCAGAAGCCGGTTTTTTAAACCAATACTGAGATGCCGCCTCGGCACCATAAATTCCTGGACCCATTTCTATGCTATTGAGATAGACCTCCATAATACGCTCTTTACTCCAAATTAACTCGATTAAAAAGGTGAAATAGGTTTCTAATCCTTTTCGCAGCCAACTGCGTTGTGGCCAAAGAAACACATTTTTTGCTGTTTGCTGGCTAATAGAACTGGCACCTTTTAAACGTTTCCCTTTCTTATTGTTTTCATAAGCTTTTTCTATCGCCTTAACATCGAAACCATGATGTTTTAAAAAATTTTGATCTTCACTACAAATCACTGCGAGCTGTAAGCTTTTAGATATCTCCTCAATTGGCACCCAATCATGTTCCCAGCCTTTTTTATTCACATCTGTTTGTTCGCTGTTTTTAATTACCATTAAAGGTGTGATTGGAACGGGAACCCATTTAAAAACCACAACAATGACAATGGAACATGAAAAAAGCCAAAACAATGTTTTAAATATGAATTTGAAAAAGCGTTTTATGAATTTCATGGTGTTAAGCGGAACTAATTTGTAAATCTAATCATTGCCAGAATAATTGATGCATAATACCTACAAGGTTTTAGAAACCTTGCAGGATAAAATAAATTTAGTTTAATAAATCGGCTAACTCTTTTCCAATCAAACTTCCAATTGCGACTCCCATACCACCCAAACGAACTCCGCAATAGACGTTACTAGATAGTTGTTTTATGATTGGTTTCTTTTGTGTGCCGACGCCCATAATTCCGCTCCAACGATGCTCAATTTCAAAAGTTGAATTTGGTAAAATGGTAGTTTTTAAAAGTTCTTCAAGCTTGTTTTGAATAAGTGCTGTTTGCTTTAACTCTGTAGTTTCTTCTGTTTTGAAATCTAGGTTTCGTCCACCTCCAAATAAAATACGGTTATCAATATTTCTAAAATAATAATAGCCTTGATCTAAATGAAATGTGCCTTTAATATGAAGATCCTCTATGGGTTTTGTGATGAGAACTTGGGCTCTAGCTGGTTTAACTTCTGAAATATCAAATATTGAAGCAAAGCCGTTTGTCGCAATAAGTAATTTTGAAGTCGAGAATTCAAACCGATTTGTATTTATTTTTACGGAACCATTGGCTTCGGAAAAGTTTTCTACCGAACAATTATTTAAGATTTTAATGTCGTTTTCATAGGCTTTCTTGAGTAAGGCTTCCATCATTTTTCCCGTATCTATTTGTCCTTCAAATTGATTAACACTCAAAACCTCATTACACTTTTGAAATCCAAAGTTGTTAGACTGAAAATGAAATACATCTTGTCCAAATAAAGGGTTTAACAGATGATTAATTTGTTCTTTTTGTTCTTGACATTGACCTAATAAATCATCAGTTTTTGAAAACAACTCATAGCCTCCATATTGTTTATAATTGATGTTTTCGTCACCCAGTTTTTGACGCAGTATTTGGAGTCCGTCGATACGTTTTTTTACCAAGTTGAAGACTTCCTCTTTACTATGCGTTTTAAGATCATCAATGATTTCACTCAAACTACCAAAACAGGCAAATCCTGCATTTTTTGTACTCGCGCCTTGAGGCAACATTCCTTTTTCGAGAATAAGTATTTTAGCTTTAGGAAACCTTTGCTTCAACTGGAGAGCGCAATTGACTCCCACAATTCCGCTACCAATGATAGTGAAATCTACATTGGTAAGCCACGATTTTATTTCCCAATAGGATAGATTCAATGTTGCTGAGTTACGCAGTAAAATTACAAGTTTTTGGGATATCTATAGCTTAAATTTTAAAACTTTGCTTGGGTAAGCTCCTCTGTTAAGGATGGAGTGGTTTGTTTGAGCTCTCCCGATAGCTATCGGGAAGCGAGCCACGAGAGCCTGACGCTTTGCAGCTTAAGCGGAGAAGGGTAACAGCCAAATTACATGTGGTAAATACACCTTGATTTCTTGAATAAAAAAACTCCGAAATTTCTTCCGGAGTTGATTGTATGGTGTAATGAATAAATTATTCTATAATAATCTTTTTCGTCACCGTGTTTTGACCGTCACTTATATTAAGTAAGTACATTCCCGAATTAACAGTCTCTAAATTGATAGTTTCGTTGAATTCTCCTGCACCATTATTGAAGGTGGTATTAAATACTGAACGACCTCTTATATCAAACACTTGCACACCAACATTACTTGAGTTTGCGTTAAACTTAATATTAAATTCTCCATTATTTGGATTTGGATATACTGATAAAGTATTTTCTAAGTTGAATTGTTCTACACCTAACACAACGGTTGTTGTACAAAGCTCTATAGACCATTCATTAACAATACCTATGTCGCCATTAAAGAAATCTACAAACACCAAATTCCAAGTGCCTGAAGGATCATTCCCTGTGAAACCCGTCATCGGATTTGCTGGAGCGTAGGTACCCACAGTTGGTGAGGCACATGCAATAATGGGCTCTCCATCTTTAAAAGTGATATCAATATCTCCGTATTGAGCATCATTACAAGATCGTGCCCATATATTGGCAAAGCCACCTCCATTTGGAGATTGCAGTTGCATGATTAAATCACCAATATAAGAATGCGTAACATCTGCACTTACTCTAATATCTGTAATTGCTGTATTTTCGGTTACTGTAATTGGGATAAAAACAGGTGTGCCTTGAACATTTGAACCTGGACTATCTGGTATAGCTGTTGCTATCGGTCCAGTAGTATAGGTGTTACACGTTATTGTAGTTGTGGCATTTAAAGCAAAATCTGTTGAGTTGATATTGAAGAAAATGTTTCCAACAGCCTCTACCATTACCCTACATGATCCTGAGGCTAAGCCAGATGGCACAGTAATGTTTTGAAATCCATCATTTGGAACATTTGAAGCCAAAGTAGTGTCATAAGTAAGTCCACCATCTATAGACAATAAAATATTTACACTAGCGGTATTTATACCGTTAGCTGTTGTTCCTGCAACATTCCAAGTTATTGCCTCTGTTTCACCAGAAACCCATGATACTCCTGATGCATTTTGCGAGGTTACAACAAACGGACCTGCTGCAGCATTAACAGTTGCAAGCATTGCGTCAACAGCAGTTTGGCCTCCATCTGGATCATTATCTCTAACCGTCAATCTGAAATTCAAATTTCTATTTACTGAAGCTAATTTTTCCCAATCAGTAGAACCACCTGAAGTGACTAAATCTGATAATCTTGGTATGTATCTTGATGGGTTATTAGTTCCTTTAAAAGTTCTTACAATTGGACCTTGAGTCGTCGTTTCTGTTGGTGCACCTGTTGGTCCTAAATCATACTGTTCCCATGTGTATGTTAAACTTGCCTGCCCACCATCATCTGTAGCAGATCCTGTAAGCTTATAAGGTGTTGAAGCTGGAATTGTAAAGTTACCACCAGCATTTGAAGTTGGTGCTGCGTTAGCTATTGGAATAAGGTTTGCACATTGACTATTACCATTGGTAATATTATCAAAAATCTCATCTAAACTTTTTTGGTGAAAATAATCATCACTGAAATTTTGAACATTTTGAGGAGGACAAATCCCAGCATAAGCCATAATAGTAGAGCCACTTCCTGGTTCATAGGCATTTGATGCTGATCGTTGTGTTAAACAACTAGAACCTGGTGCATTACCATTAAACGTATGTGGACCACCAAATTGATGTCCCATTTCATGACAAACATAATCAACATCAAAAGCATCTCCAATAGGCGTGGATAAGCCCGTAACACCTTGTGCTTTGAAATTAGTACATGGTGAGTTTAAAGCTGCGATACCGCCACCACCAGTACTAAATACATGGCCTATATCGTAATTTGCTGAACCAATATTTGTGGTAATAGTTGCTTGGTTTTCTGATAACATTGTGAGTCCATCATTATTAGTATAAGGATCACTATTGACACTAGGTCCTAAAAAAATAATACTTGTATTATCAACCATTACCATAGTAATAGATAGTTCTCTTTCATACACGCCATTGACTCTGGTCATTGTATTCGTCATTGCAGTCATTACACCTGCAAGAGTGCCTCCATGAAACTGTGCGTATTCTACAGTACAAGCAAGTGCTAGTCTAAACTCACGTAATATGCCATCATTAGCATTTCTGTTTGAACTTGGAGCTACTTCACGATTGGAATTCTCTTCTACCTCATCAACATAGTCACAGACCCATTCATCTGTATTATTTCCTAAATTAGATTTAGAATATGCCATGTAATAATTATCGTTTTGAGTAAATGGATCTAAAAAATGGGTTCCACGTTCAGTAAACGCCATTGTATTAAGACCTTTTGGTGTCATACTAAATCGAATCACATTGATTGGATTTTCTATGCTTTGACCAACATAACTGCGCATATTTGGAAACTGCTGTTGAAGTGCCTCTTCCATAATTGAAGCTTCCTTAATTCTAAAAGACTCTAGGTTCCCATTTGCATCTGGAAATTGCACAATGACCTGAGATTGTCCTTGAAATGTTTTTCTATTTGGAGCTGATGCCAGTTGTTGTCTTAACATATCAATATCTAATTGATAAAAATCAGCTTTAGAAGGTTCTACTTTTCTAATGGCAAGTTCGCTTTTTAAGGCTTGGTTTTTTGTTACTTTAGTCCATAGAGAGCTGCCTTGTTGAGCAAATCCAGACATGGAGTACATTGCAACTGCCAATACAACCAAAGTGAATTTAATGTAAATCTTTTTCATCTTTTTTTTTCTAATTAATCAATTCTTAAAAGTACTCGTAGATTATTAACCGACAAAATATTGAATGTTAAAATAGTATACCTTTGCAATATGAAAGCTATAATACTATTTATAATGTTAAGTATCATGTTAGCATGTAATACTAATAAAAGTGTTGCAAAAAACACTGTTGTAAACAAGGCTGTTTCTATCTGCCCTGATGATGGACAGTGTGCTTTTGAAGTTTTAAAAAATAAAAACTTCAATATGAAGACTGATGAGTTTGGTAATGGTTATTCTGAAGTTATTGACGGTAATAATACTGTTTTAAAATTCGAATATAAAAAAAATACAACACCAGATGTTCAAGACGGTAATTATTCTGAAATTATTTATATAGAAATAGACTCTAATTTATCCTCAATACAACTAGAAGGCAAAGCACTTAGTTCAGTAAAAGCTGGATTCTCAAGACTTTGTTATTGTAAAGGTCAAACTGGAACATACCCTATCAGAACAGGATCTTTAAGTATTACAAAACTAGAAAATAATAGTTACGATCTCGTTTTTAATTTTACTGTTTCTGAGGTTCCTCAAATTATTAATGCAATTACCGAAACATTTGAGTTATAAAAAAAGCGACTTAAAATTAAGTCGCTTTTTTTTAGTTCTATTCTACTTCAGGTTGAATTACGAAATCTTCCATGAATTTAGTGGTATAATTACCTGATAAATAATCTGGATGTTCCATCAACTGTCTATGAAAAGGAATGGTTGTTTTAATGCCTTCGATGACAAACTCATCTAAAGCGCGTTTCATTTTATTGATGGCTTCTTCACGTGTTTGCGCTGTGGTAATCAACTTTGCAATCATTGAGTCGTAGTTTGGCGGAATCACATAACCTGCGTATACATGCGTGTCTAAACGTACTCCGTGACCTCCTGGAGCATGCAATGTGGTGATGCGTCCTGGTGAAGGTCTAAAGTCATTAAATGGATCTTCGGCATTGATACGACACTCAATTGAATGTAAATTTGGTGTATAGTTCTTTCCAGAAATCGGTACTCCTGCAGCCACTAATATTTGTTCGCGTATTAAATCAAAATCAATTACTTGTTCTGTAATTGGATGCTCGACTTGAATACGAGTATTCATTTCCATAAAGTAGAAATTACGATGTTTATCGACTAAAAACTCTACAGTTCCTGCTCCTTCATATTTTATATATTCGGCAGCTTTTACTGCGGCATCACCCATTTTTTTACGCAGTGCAGTGGTCATAAATGGCGAAGGAACTTCTTCGGTTAATTTTTGATGACGTCTTTGTATTGAGCAATCACGTTCTGATAGGTGGCACGCGACTCCTCTAGAATCACCAACAACTTGAATTTCGATATGACGTGGTTCTTCAATGAGTTTTTCCATGTACATATCATCATTACCAAAGGCGGCTTTAGATTCTGCTCTCGCAGATTTCCAAGCGTTTTCAAGTTCTTCTGGTTTCCAAACGGCACGCATACCTTTTCCACCACCACCTGCAGATGCTTTAAGCATTACTGGATATCCGGTTTCAAGAGCTACTTTTTTACATTCTTCAAAATCTTCAATAATCCCTTCACTTCCAGGAACACAAGGTACTCCTGCTTCTAGCATCGTCGCTTTTGCATTTGCTTTGTCTCCCATTCTATCAATCATTTCTGGAGAGGCACCAATAAATTTAATATCATGCTCTTCACAGATTTTTGAAAACTTAGCGTTTTCTGACAAAAACCCATAACCTGGATGTATGGCATCAGCATTTGTGATTTCGGCAGCTGCAATAATATTTGAAATTTTAAGGTAAGATTCACTACTTGCTGGAGGACCAATACAAACGGCTTCATCAGCAAACTTAACATGTAGGCTTTCAGCATCTGCTGTAGAATAAACCGCAACAGTTTTTATACCCATTTCTTTGCAGGTTCTAATAACACGTAGTGCTATTTCTCCTCTATTGGCTACTAATATTTTTTTAAACATACTTTTTGAGTTTATTAGTTTATGGTTTATTAGTTTTTATGTTTAAATGCTTGGCATGAAACTAAAACTTTAAACTTGTAAACTTAAAATTATGATGGATCTACTAAAAATAGTGGTTGGTCAAACTCTACAGGTGAAGCATCATCAACTAAAATTTTAACGATTTTTCCTGATACTTCAGATTCGATTTCATTGAACAATTTCATCGCTTCAATAACACATAATACATCGCCTTCGCCTATTGAAGTTCCTACTTCAACAAACACAGGTGTGTCAGGAGAAGGTTTACGATAAAATGTACCGATAATTGGTGATTTGATAGTAATATATTTTGAATCTTCAGAAGCTGGTGCTGGTGGTACTGCAGTTTCAGAAGCTGGTGCTGCAGGAGCGGCAGATACTGCCATAGGAGCGTTTACAGGTATTTGTTGAACATAAGTGGTTGATTCCCCTTTATCTTCTGAACCAGTTTTAATGGTGATTTTAATATCATCCATTTCCAATTTAACCTCACTTGCACCTGATTTAGCTACAAATTTGATTAAGTTTTGAATTTCCTTAATATCCATAATTAATATTGTTTTTTTAGTTAGTCAGTTAGTTAAAATTTGATCATGAGTTATAAGCCCATTTTAAATAGATTGAACCCCAAGTAAATCCGCCTCCAAAAGCTGCGAAAATAATTTTATCTCCTTTTTTGAGTTGTGATTCGTAATCGTGTAATAGTAATGGTAATGTTGCTGAAGTTGTGTTTCCATATTTATGGATATTCATCATTACCTTTTCTGATTCTAGGGATACTCTTTTAGCCGTAGCCTCTATTATTCTCTTATTAGCTTGGTGTGCCGCCAACCAAGAGATGTCGTCGTTAGTTAAGTTGTTTCGTTCTAAAATGCGTTCAGTTACATCTGCCATATTGAACACTGCATTTTTGAATACTGTTTTTCCTTCTTGAAATACGTAGTGCTTGCCTTCATTAAATGTATCAGCTGTAATTGGGTATGAAGAGCCTCCATAAGTTGCCTGAAGAAACTCGCGACCTTCACCATTACTCCTCAATAACTCATCTTGCAAGCCCAAACCTTCATGATTAGGTTCAAATAAAACTGCGCCTGCACCATCTCCAAAAATGATACAAGTTGCCCTGTCTTTATAATTAATGAAGGATGAATTTTTATCTGCTCCAATAAGCAAAACATTCTTGTATTTTCCAGATTCAATATAACTTGAAGCGACAGACATTCCGAATAAAAAACTCGAACATGCAGCTTCTAAATCGAAAGAAAACGCATTGACAGCGCCAATATGAGTAGCAGTAAAAGCTGCGGTTGAGGCAGCTTTCATATCTGGTGTTGCAGTTGCAACGATTACTAATTCTATATCTTTAGGGTCAATTCCTTTTTTACTAATGAGGTCTTGAGCCGCTTTTATCGCTAAATAAGATGTGCCTTTACCTTCTTCTTTAAGTATTCTACGTTCTTTAATGCCTGTTCGGGAGGTAATCCATTCGTCGTTAGTATCGACCATGGTTTCCAAAATTTGGTTGGTCAATTTATATTCAGGTAAATAGGCTCCTACTCCTGTAATTGCAGCTGTGATTTTACTCATACTTTATTTTTAAAATCGCCCTAAACAAGGCAAAAAACGCCAAAAAACGGTAAAACTTTAATGAATTTACTAATTTTTGACGGAATATTGTGCAAATTAAGTCGTTTTTAAGACTTAGAGAAATTAAACATAAAAAAAACGCTCATCACTGAGCGTTTTATTATATGCATGCATAATAACTATGCTAAATTTTCATCTTTTTCTGAATTGTCAATCAATACTTGACCTCTGTAATATAATTTACCTTCGTGCCAGTGAGCTCTATGGTATAGGTGAGCTTCTCCTGTTGTAGGACACGTAGCAATTGTTGGAACAGATGCTTTATAATGTGTTCTTCTTTTATCTCTTCTTGTTCTAGATATTTTTCTCTTAGGATGTGCCATTTTATATATTATTTATCCGTTAATAGTTTTTTTAATGTATTCCAACGAGGATCGATATCCTCTGATGTTTCTTCTTTTTCGTCCAAGCCTTTTGGGCTTAATTCTTCTAGTTTTTTAAGTATTTCTGAATCTAATGTACCATCTTCAACTCCTGGATGAATTCGTTTTGCAGGCATTGATAATATAATTAACTCATAAATATACTGTGCAACATTGATTTCGTATTCGCCATGAGGAACGATTAGTATGTCTTCAAACTCATCATTGTAATCATCACCAAATTTTACTACCAACTTAAAATCGCCTTCTACACTTTGGTCATAAGGCTCATTGGTTAGGTCACAATTTACATTTACAGTGCCCGAAATTTCAAAATACAACTCTAAAAAGGTTGATTTTTTTTCAAAAACCAAATCTGTTTTCACGTTGACATCATTAAAATCATCGTACTCAAAATACTCAAAGAACGCTTTATCAATTTGATAATCAAAATGGTGCTTTTCTGCTTTAAGACCAATAAACGGTATCGTAAATTCCTTTAAGGGCTTCATCATCGCATTCATTTTGAGCCTGCAAATATATAAATTATAATTGATTATACGAGATTTATAAACAAAAAATGTTTATATCTTTTTAGGCCCTTTTTTTAGAGGGTTTTTGGAATATTCACTGTACTCTTTTCGGCTTTTAAAAATTTCAAGAGCCATAAACACAGCCTCTTTAAATGAGCCGTTATCTGCTTCGTCTTTTCCAGCGATTTCAAAAGCAGTACCGTGATCTGGTGATGTTCTTACTTTACTTAATCCTGCTGTATAATTCACACCATGACCGAATGCTATGGTTTTAAACGGAATTAACCCTTGATCGTGATAAGACGCAATAATAGCATCAAAATTCTTATAGTTTTTTGAACCAAAAAAGCTATCTGCCGAATATGGTCCATACACCATTTTACCTTTATTTTTTATCTCCTCTAGTGTTGGTCGTAATATAGCATCGTCTTCTTCCCCAATAACGCCATTATCTCCAGCATGCGGATTAATACCTAAAACTGCAATTCGAGGTTTCGAGATCCTGAAATCTTGAATGAGCGATTTGTAGACCGTATCAATTTTTTCGATAATTAATTCTTTAGTAATATGACTTGGTACATCTTTTACAGGAACATGATCAGTGAGTAAACCAACCTTTAGGCTATCTGTTACCATGAACATGAGACTTTTTCCACCTAACTTTTCGGCTAAATAATTAGTATGTCCAGGGAATTTAAAGCTGTCAGATTGAATATTGTGCTTGTGAATTGGCGCTGTCACCAGCACATCAATGGCATCATTTTTTAAAGCTGTAGTTGCTGCTTCTAATGATTTAACCGAATACGCTCCAATCTCAACATTTTCTTCGCCAAAATTGATAGATACACTTTCCTTCCATACATTAAGCACATTAACCTTACCATCGATGATTTGATCAGTATCATTAATTCCATGAAAATTAATGCTGCTATTAAAATGCTTTTTAAAAAAAGACATCGTTTTTATAGATGCAAAAATCACAGGTGTACAAAACTCGAGCATGCGATTGTCTTCAAATGTTTTGATGATAATTTCTGATCCTATGCCGTTAAGATCACCTATTGATATGCCCAGTTTTATTTTTTTGTCTTTTTCCATTAAGATGTTTTCTAATGTGCGTAATTTTGTAATTGCAAATCTAATCCAAAATACGCATTAGAAAATTTATTACAAATTAAAATTACTGTAAAATAAGTCGTTTTACTTGTTTTTTAAGCTTTAAAATAGCCTAGCTATTATAAATTCTTCAAAAAAACTTATTTTTTTGTCCTTTTAATTTTAATTACAAAGCGCTAACACCTAATTTGGTTTAACCAATTAATCGATACTATGTTTACAGGAATAATAGAAGACCTTGGGACCGTTACAAATCTTAAAAAAGATTTAGGCAACCTACATTTAACAATACAGAGTCAAATCACTTCAGAATTAAAAATAGATCAAAGTGTTGCTCACAACGGCATTTGTTTAACAGTGGTTGACATTTTTGAAGATAATTATACCGTTACTGCTATTAAAGAGACTATTGATAAAACTAATATTGGTGATTTACAAATTGGTGCTGCTGTAAATTTAGAGCGTGCCATGAAACTTGGCGACCGCTTGGATGGTCATATTGTGCAAGGTCATGTAGATCAAATTGGAATATGCGAGCATATTACCCAAGAAAATGGTAGTTGGAGTTATACATTTAGCTATGATGATAGCTTAGGAAATGTAACTATTGAAAAAGGTTCAGCTACGGTAAATGGTGTGAGCTTAACAGTTGTAAACTCTAAAAAGAATAGATTTAGTGTTGCGATCATTCCATACACTTACGAGCATACCAATTTTAAACATTTAAAAGAAGGGTCAAAAATTAATCTAGAATTTGATGTTTTGGGGAAATATATTCAAAAACTGTATGACGCTAGGCAGTAATTAGCGTTTTGTATTATTCAAAGTTTTTTTAATTCCGAAGAAAGCACCAACAATTACCGCAATCGTGGTAAACCCATCAATAGGTAAACCAGGAGGTGGTGGTGGCATAGGAGGAGGAGGATTACCGACACCTTGTGCAACACATACAAAACTTATTAAAACAAATAAGATTGAGACGAAAATTTTCTTGTTTTGTATTCTCATTGTGGCGTAAAAGTAAAAAAAAATAAGTCTTAACAAAATTAAATAGCAAAAACATATCTATAAACCGCAAAAAAATCCGACGAAAGCATGCTTTCGAAGATTTTACGTTAAATTTTTATTAAAATCAAATATATGATTTTTTATGATAATCAAAACAAAATCTACACGTTTTTAGTTTTAAATAATTGTTATCATGCATCTTATACTTTAGACACGAAGATTTTAATATTTTGGTGTTATAAAAATTTAAGATTAGCGATGCATTTGATCTAAAATATCAATCACCTCTGCTTTCTTTCTTACAGAAACAGGAACATTTTCTCCATTTTTCAACATCAAATAGCCTCCATCCGTTTTTATAAAGGCACTTATATATTGTAAGTTGATTAAATGACTCTGATGGATTCTCAAAAACCCATATGGTTTGAGCATATCTGCAAAATACTTTAAGGTCTTTGTTACAAAAATCTTTCGACCATCTTGAAGATGAAACATCGTATAGTTACTATCAGATTCACAACGTACAATATCATCCAAATTGACTATGATGATTTTATCCAGTGTATGTAATGAGATTTTATCGGGTTTCTTTTCAGGAGCCGATAAAGTTTCTTTTAATATATCCAACCGTTCTTTACTCGGATGAATTTGTTGTTTAGCCCTGTCAATAGCTTGCGCTAATTCTTTATTAGTATAAGGTTTTAAAACGTAATCAATAGCTGCAAATTTGAATGCTTTAATAGCAAACTCATCACTTGCGGTTACGAAAATGATTTTTGATTTTAACTCAGGAAAAATCTGCAATACATCAAAACCCGTTCCGTCTCCTAACATAATGTCTAGAAATAAAATATCTGGTTGCTCCTTCCGAAGTGCTTTTGCTGCTTCTACAACACTTTGAGCTATGTCTATAATTCTAATTTCTGGGTGATTGGTTTCAAGATCTCTTTTTAAGAGTTGCATGGCATCCAATAGATCTTCTACTATAATTGCTGTAAGCATGGTTTTAGTTTATTTTTTAATCTGTATATCTTTTTCTTGGTGTAACATTTAATTTAATGTTTTCATATTCATTTTTTGCTTGTCCAAAAAACGAACCAAAAAAGACATTCCAAGCCAAGGAATTTTTCAGTTTAAAGACTGAAAACCGATTTAAAAACTTCGCGTCGAACTATGTTCTCCTAGTATCGAAGCTTTTCTTCATCTATTCTTAGCCTTGCGTATCAATTCTCTGAATTGATTTAGGACTCGACTATGTGCCGCGTTTGTTTTAATCTAATTTCCGTTTTGAAATATAACATCATAAAGTAAACAATAGCTCATTTAATAATCGGTTTCTAACGGGATTTCAAATACAATGGTCGTACCACCAATACTTCCATCGTTATTTTTTATCTCTTTAATCTCAAAGGCATTTTTTCCTGAGATAGATTCTAGTCGCTCTCTGGTAACTGTTAAAGCCATTGATTGATGGTCGGTTTTTGGTTGTTGCTGTTGCGAGCTATAAATCCCAATACCATTATCTGTAATGGTGACTTTTAAAATTTCATGTGTTGTATCAAACTGAATTTTAAGCTTCCCTTCCCGTGACCCCTTTAAAATGCCATGTCTTATTGCGTTTTCAACAAACGGCTGAATGAGCATTGGCGGAATTAAGATTTCCTCAGCATCATAATCCGTGTTTAAAACAATGTCATATTCAAATGGTTTTTCAGACATTAATTTTTCCACCTCTATATAATGACATATTGTTTTAATTTCTTGGTCAAGACTAATTGTATCTTTTCTAGAATTTATTAGGGTTTCTCTCAATAAGGTTGCAAAACTATTAACAGTTTCGTTCATTTTCTCTGGCTTTGTTGGCGCCATGGCTTTGATTCCGTTAAGGACATTAAAAATAAAATGCGGATTCATTTGTAATCGCAATGCTTTTTGCTCTAAAGTCAAAAGGTGGTTTTCTAATTGTAAACGCTCTTGCTCTTGCGTGTTTTTGCGCTTTAGTCGTTTTATATATTGTACTATTAAAATTGACAAGCCTAATGAAGCAAAGCCTATAAGAATCCATTGAAACCAAGCTTTTTTATGCAACGGACTTTCAATATAAAACGAAAATTGTAGTGGTTCACTTTCTTTCCATCGGTGGTTTCGCGACTGCACACTAAAATTATGTGCTCCAAAATTTAATTCCAGGAAGTCTTGAGTATTGACTTCAGACCAAGAACTCCAGTTGTTTTCATTTAATTTATAACGGTATTCTACACCATTTGGATGATCTAAATCTACCGTTTTGTACGAAAAACTCATTTGCCTTTGGTCTGGGTTGAGTTTCAAAATCTTTTTGTTCTTGGTCCAAGTGGAAAAATTAAAAGTATCTAAACTTTTATAAGCCACTTTTACATCTTCAAAAAAGAGCTTTGGTTTTTGAGATTTTTGGTTGATTTCGGCTGGTTGATATTCGGTAAGTCCATACAGCGTACCAAACCATAAATGGCCTTTTTGATCTTTATCTACAGCATTTAAACAAGTTTCTATACCTAGAAAACCATCATTTCTTCCAAAGAAAAAAGCGTCTTTTATCTCATTGTCTTTATCGAGTTCTAGCTTATCAACACCACGTTCTGTGCCAACCCAAAGGTAGCCTTGATTGTCAAAAATAAGTTGATATATATTATCAGAAGCCCCTTTTTTATCGCCTTTCAATTTTTTAAATGTGTTATAATTATCATCATTAGACCACCAAATCCCTTGACCTGCAGTACCTAAAAAGAGGGTGTTGTTTTGAAATAATATGGTATTAATTGATGTATTGAAACCTAAAACAGCTCCTAAATGTGTAATGTTTCCGTTTTGTAAATATCCTAATTGGCCGTTTCGTGTAGCATACCAAAACCTGTTTTGGTCATCCTTGACCATGTCTTTAATATATAGGTCTTTTATGCCTTCGGGTTTTGAATACGTTTTAAAAATGGTGACACTATCGGTTTCTGGATCAAATTTAAATTTAACAATACCGCTAGAATATGTTGCTGCCCAAACGGTGTCTTTTATCGTTTCAATTTTTCTAATCCAATCGTAAGGAAATCGGTTTTGGGTATTTAAAACATAGGGCTTATCTATGTTTAATGGGATCATTGTTTTGGTATTGTTTATTGTATCAATAACGACAGAATCTCTTTTTATTTTTCTTCGGAAGAATAAACCGCTGCCATCTGAACCAGCCCAAATGTTTCCTTTTTGATCACTAGAAATCGTTTTTATTTTTATTTCTGAAAACGCATCAGGAATCTCAATATCATGAATTCCCATGCTATCAATTTTCACTAATCCTGCTTCAGAATTTGAAATCCAAATCGCATTTTTAGAATGGTGAACGGCGTAAATACGATTTCCGTTCAATCCTGTTTGGGTATCAAAATGTTTGAAGTTATTTTGAAAATATTTGTACAATCCACCTCCAGAAGTTGCAATCCAAATGTTTGATTGTTTATCAGCTATTACTTGTCTAGCGTCATTGACAGAGAGGCCATTTGTTGTATTGATGATATTTGTTTCTGCATATTTTTGAGTTTCTATCACCGAAATGCCATTATTATCTGTTGCTACCCACAATTGGTTTTCATTTTGAATAGACATACTGTTAATTCGCAAAGGTTCTCGCATTAACGTAGCCTTATCAAACTGATTTGGTGTAAAAATAAAAGTACCATCATTAAAGGTTGCTGCAAAAATTTTATCATCAAAACCAACTAGCGATTTAAAATTATTCGTTTCTAATTTTTTAAAAGTTTTAGCTTTAGGTTTAAGGTCGTCGAGTTTCCAAAACCCTTTTTGTGTCGCTATCCAAAAATAATTGTCATAGTAAATCATGTCATTTACTTGATGGTCATCAATTTGTGGATGAAGTAATATTTTCTCTGCTGAAAAGTCTTCAGAAATCCTATAAATACCTTCTTTTGTCAATACATAGATTGACGTATTAAGCTGATAAATTTTATTGACTTGAGGGATTTCGGTATTACGAAATTTATTGTTTATCCGTACTGAAAGTCCGCGTTTTGTTCCAATATATAAGGTGTCATTTATGGCTTTTAAAGCATGAATGTAGTTTGAGGCCAATTGGTTACTTTCATTAAAAACCTTAAAATCATTACCATCAAAACGTGCCAAACCACCTCCTTGTGTACCCAACCACAAATAGCCATTAGGATCTTGAGCCATGGCATAGATTTGAGATTGTGGCAAACCGTCTTCTAAGGTAAACGCTTGCAACTGCTTATTTTGAGCGTTAGTAAAAAGCGTTATTCCCAAGAAAATAAAAAAGAGTTTATATGTCGTATTAAATTTCAAATTAGCTTTTAGTATCTCATTGCAACTTACAATTTTGAACGCAGTTTTTAGGTTTGCAGTAGACTGATTTTATAAAATAAAGAAAAAGTGCTGCACTCAAATGAGATACAGCACTCAAAACATCACTAAACAATCAATCAATTTTGTTATTTGTTTTCAAGCTCACATGAAAATGCATAGTTTTCTTCATTATAATTCACTTTTTCTAAGGCGATTAATGTTGAGGTTTGCATTAATTTGTTGTTTTTAAATACAACATAGGTTTTGCTGGTTGTTAACTCACATCTATCATCTTCACTACTGCATAAAGAAATCACATCTGTACCATATGTATTGTCTCGCTTATCTATTAAGCTCACGAGATCATGACTCAGCTTTTCTGATTTTACAAAGATTTTATCAATCTCAGTTCCGTTTTTCACAGCTCTTATTTGAAAACGTTTGTAGCCTTTATAGTCAACTCCTGCTTCTCCAAACACAAATTTAATTTCTGGGTTGACCTGGCTTTTCATTGTTTTCTGCGAGATGAGTCCTCCCCAAATCCAACCAACTTGTGGTCCCATTTTTATTTTGTAAAATCTACTAGTGACACCATTAATAGTTTGAGGTATTTCGCTTTTTGCAAGTAACCTCACATTAGTACCAATTTTAATGGTCGCTAATTTTTCACATTGAACAGATGCGCAATCTCGCATTGCCACATCATCCCCTAAAAGGTATTGCGAAGCCTTAGCGACTGAATTGGTGTATACGTCAAATTCAACTTCGTTTGTTTGTGCATAAATATCTGAGGCAATAAACATCATTGCAACGACCAAAAATGCTTGAAAAATTCTTGACATTGTAGTTTCTTTTTTGTTTTGCTTTTGAGTGCTTTTTAAAGTTTTCATATTATTTTGTTTTATGGGTTTGTAGTTTTCCCTTGTTATTTGATTCAAAGATATATTGGGTTTAGAGTAAAATTTGAGTGCTTCTAGAATTCGTAGACAACCGTATAGAATTCGTTAATACGGAGTTTGATATTGAGCTAAATGTATCTGAAGTGAACTTAATTATGACTAAAATTAATCTGGAAATCGAAGTATGCTGTTCAATACTTAATTTCCAGATTATACTAATAGGTGTTAAAAACGCTTTTGATATCTATATTTAATCCGTTAATCTAAAGATTAACTATTTTATAGAATTGTTTATTATTTTTGCGTAACACCTTAACATTCATGCGAAAAAAATATTTTGGCTTTTAATTCTTTAGCATGTTTTTGGTTCTACAAAACCAAGGACTACTGTTAACCGTAAATCTATCAACCAAAGTATTTAAATGACGATAAGCATCTCTCAACCAACACTTTTTCCTTGGATAGGGTATTTTAATATGATAAAGAATTGAGATATGTTTGTTTTCAGAATATGAAAATTCGAAGGAATTCATCTAGCATTATGATTTGTTTTTAGAGGATCCTATCTGAGAAAAAAAGGTTAAATTTAGACTCTATTTTATCATCTTTTATGAACTTAAATTTTGTGCTTAATCCAAATTTAATTTCAGAACATTTTTTAAGAAATCATGTGAAGTTGGTAATAATAACAGGCATTTATTTGCTTAATACAAGAAAAATAATATTATAACGTTTCCAGAACAAAAAGACAATTAATTACGTTGTCTGCTAAATTTAATCCTATGCAAGATAACACTGATACTAAATCAAATTCATCAGAAAATGATGCGTTTAATTTAAGAGAGTTTTTAGAAAAATACCTATATCACTGGAAATGGTTTGCCCTCGGTTTCTTTATTGCCTTGGCAATTGCAGCGGTTTACTTGCGTTACGCAGTTCCTCAATATGAAGTTGTCTCGACAATATTAATTCAGGATAGAGAAAATGAGAGTATATACTCTGAACAGAATGCATTTGAAGATTTAGAATTAGTCTCAAATAGCAAGTCACAATTTGAAACGGAGATGGGAATTTTAAAATCTCGTGGTTTAATGGAACGCGTTGTGGCACAATTAGATTTAAATAAAATTTACTTGGCAAAAGGGCAACTAAGAAACTCTGAACTTTATGGTAGTAATCTTCCTTTTAAAGTAAATTTCTTCGGGAATGATTCTTTAATTTTTCAGAAAGACACCTTGTTTTCAATTATACCTACCTCTGAAACTAAATTTGATTTATTAAACTCTAAAGCTGAAAAAGTTGGGAATCATTTATTCGGAGAAAATATTGTTAGCGATTTTGCTGATTTTACTGTAACGCCAACAACATTAGTGCCAATTGAAGTGGGTTTAAAAATTGATATTATTATAAAACCCATAGAGATTATAGCTGATGGTTATAGGCTTGGCACTGTAATTGAACCTGTGAATAGAAAATCGAGCCTTATTGATATGTCTCTCAAAGGACCTAATAAGGAAAAATCACACGATATTTTAACCGTATTATTGCAACAATACATTAATGAATCTATTAGTGATAAAAGCTTAGTTGCTGAAAATACTGATGAATTTATAGCGGACCGTATTGATGCCATATCAAAAGAACTAGCGCTTGTAGATAATAATGCACAGTCTTTTTTAGTGAATAGCGGTTTAACAGATATTGGGACACAAACTGATTTGGTTCTGACTTCAAACAATAGTCTTGAAAAAGAGATTTTAGATTTAGAGACCCAATTAAAAGTTACAAATTACGTATTCAGTTATATTAATAACAACAGTAATAATCTTATACCAACAAACTTAGGCCTATCAGGAGTTTCTTTAAACGAAAGTACTTTAAAGTACAACGATATCTTACAAGAGCGCAATAGGCTACTGCAAAATTCAACGAGTTTAAATCCTGCTGTAATTAATTTAAATAGTCAGATAAGCGATTTAAAATCTAGTATCATACAAAGTTTAGAAAATTTAAAATCTACACTTTCTATCTCGTTAAGTGATTTAAAAGGACAAGAGCTTCAATTAAATTCAAAAATAAGTTCAGCTCCAAGAAAAGAGCGACAATTTAGAGATATTGAACGTCAGCAAAAAACTGTAGAAACACTCTATTTATATTTACTTCAAAAAAGAGAAGAAAATGCCATCGCATTAGCTGTTAAAACACCGAATGCAAAATTAATTGATAAACCCTATGTAAAACCCGGTCAAGCTTATCCGAGACGTATGCTTTCTGTTTTGGTAGCTGGTGTTGCTGGTTTAGCAATTCCTTTTGTGATATTGTACTTGCTTTTTTTGGCCAATACTAAAATTCATTCTACCGATGAATTGAGTTCTGTTTTAGATATTGATGTCCTTGGAGGAATCCCGAGAGATAAAAGTAAAAACAAATTAATCACTCCAAAAACTAGTACTAGTTCTGTTTCCGAAGCATTTCGTGTGCTTAGAACGAATATTAATTTTATGCTTTCTAAAACAACCATAGGTTCTAAAACTATTTTTGTTACATCAACTATTAATGGTGAAGGAAAGACACTGACGTCGATTAATCTCGCCGGAATTTTATCAACATCGTCAAAAAAAGTACTGCTAATTGGTAGTGATATTAGAAACCCTAAACTATCAGAATATTTAAAAATATCTAAAAAAGAAGGCCTTTCAAATTATTTAATAAACGACACACTTAAAGCCGAAAACCTTATTGAGAATATATCTTCTTCTGGTTTTGATGTTTTACTAGCAGGAACAGAATTGTCAAATCCTTCTGAATTATTTATGAATAACCGTTTTGATGAATTACTGACTTATGCAAAAGCAAATTACGACTATATTATTGTTGATACAGCTGCTGTAAATACAGTTACAGATACTGTTGTATTAAGTGAAGGTAGATCTGACTTAACTATTTATGTTGTTCGAGCAAACTACTTAGATAAACGCATGTTAAAAACACCGAAAAGGTTAATTGAGAGCGGTCAATTACAAAATGTAGCCGTTGTACTTAATGACATCAAATCCAAAGGCTTATATGGCTATAGATATGACTATAGTGCCAGCGATAATAAGTCATGGTTTAAAAAACTATTTTAAAGATAGTAGTTTTCAGAAACCGAAAACCTTATTCTAAAAGGGATTACTTTTAATTTAAGAATGAGACTAATAAAGACACACTATCCTTGTGGAGAATTGTAAGCATCGGAGTTGCTGTGATGCTCATGTCGTAATTAGAGTTAAGTGTATTTAGCTTTTTTTAGTTTATATGAACTGTTTTACTATGATTTGGTTCATACCTTAAATTAAGTATTGATCTCTTCTTGTGGTTTGGTATATTCCTTAAATTAAGTAATGTTTTTTTATTAATTCTTGATCGTTCACCGTCATAAACCCAGCCCCATTTATTAAAATATTTTATAGCAGATTTAATATGATATGACAATAGTTTTGTGTTTTTATAAGATCCTTTTTCATAATTATGAACGGCTTCAACCTTTGGGAAATATACGAGTTTAGACACTTTACCTATCCTGCGGCATAAATCAACATCTTCGAGATACATAAAAAAACGCTCATCAAAACCGGTTACACTTTTTAATACAGAGGTTCTAATCATCATAAAACAGCCAGATAATACTGGGATTTCGGCCTCTTCATTATAAGAAAAAAAGCGTAATTCATATCTGTTTTTCAGACTCTCTTTAATCATTTTAAAAGGAGTAAACCTCCTTAATATAAGATCTTTAGGTGATGGGATAAGTTTACACAGGTGTTGTGTGTCACCATTAGGATATACAATTTTAGGCATTAATAAGCCAATTGAAGCATCCGATTCTGCCTTACGAATTAAGCCTTTTATAGTTGAAGGATTAAAAGATAGGTCGGGATTTAATAAAATATGGTAATCACTTGCTACTTCATATGCTTTATTAAAAGCAATATTGTGAGCCGCCCCAAATCCAATATTTTTATTATTGAAAACGTATTTAACTCTTGGGTGATCACAGAGTTCTTTAAGTGAATTTTCAGAAGAATTATCTATAACAAAAAGTATTGAATTAGATTCAAAACCTAAGAATGAGTCGATTACTTTTTTGATATCTTCTTTAGAGTTATGATAAACTACAAGTGATGCTGTTATTATGATTTTATCCATCTGTTAAAAGGCTTGTCCGCTCTGGCTCAAAACATGTTTTAAATAGCGTTTATTTAATTGCTGTTTTGCTTTGTATTGTGTTTGGAAAGTCTCCATGGCAAGATATATCTTATTATTAGTGAAGAATCTTTCTCTACCACTACAATAAACATACAAAATAGCGTAGACCAAAAAATAGCGGATGAAAGGTTTTTTTTTTGGCTAAATAGCAAAAAAAGCAGTTGTGTGAATTTTTTTTTTATTGTGGATGATTAGTCACTAATAAAGAAATCATTAAATGTTGTGGTGATGTATAGTAAGAAAGCGGCTCTATTGATACCTAAAATTTCTATAATGGTGACAATTAGACTAAATTCAATAAGTTAAACCATTTATTTATGTGAACATGAGCCCTTTAGCTTTTAGCTTTGGCTTATTAGTTAAAGACTATATAAAGTCTAATATTGTTCCCATCTTTGAGAATTAAAATTGAAAATCTTAATTGGTTTCGCCGGAATGCCAACCGCAATAACATTGTCTGGTAAACTTTTTGATACTACAGAATTTGAACCTACAATGGTTCCTTTTCCAATAGTAACTCCTGGCAAAACGGTAACAAATTCACCTAACCAAACATTATCTTTAATAATGACTTCTTTTGCCGACAATGGTCTTTCGTTAGGTGGCATATCTGGACTATTATCATTTTCATCACCAGAATAACTACCATGTAAACAATCTGAAATATAAATTTTACTAGCCATAAGCACATTGTCTCCTATAGTTACTGACTTGACTGCAGCAATATGGACATAATCATTCATTTCTACATTTTTACCAAACGATAAGCAAACGCCATTCTTGTCATTTAACGGAAATGCTTCAATTCTGCACCCAAAACCAGTTGTGAAATTATCTCCAATTTTAATATATCTCTTATTTCTAATATCAAAAGGTAATCTAATCAGTCTTGCATTGCTAAAAAACAGCTTCGTATATATAAATGACAGTAGTAATTTTGCGGTTCCTATTATACCATATTTTCTTATCATTCTTGTCTTGGTTTAGATCTAGTTTATTTTAAAAGTGTTGTAAATAATTCGTTCCAGCCATTTACAAATGGTTGTTCATATGCAATGGTGTTTGTTTTATCAAACACTAATTTATTTTCTAGAGCATTCATTATTAATTCTGATAACTGAACAGGGTTATCAGGATTAAAAAAATTCACAAGTTCATAGTTTCCTACTGTTTCTTTTGCATAAGGCAAATCTGAAACAAACATTGGCTTATTAAACTGTTTAAATTCACTTATTGGTAATCCCCAAGTTTCTAACTTAGATGGAAATATTAGAGCATCACATTGTGAATAATACTTGTAAACATCTTCTCTTTTTATCAGTCCTATAAATTTAAGATTATCTATATGCTGATATTTATCAACTATTGTTTTAGAATACTTGTTTTCTGAACCATCAATAGTAATTATGACTTTGACATCTTGATGTTTTTTCTCTAAAATTAATTTTATAGCTTCACAAATCACTTCAATATTTTTAAAAGGTCTAGGAAAGGTCGGGAAAAAGAACACTTTTTGAGTTGTTCTCTTATTTTCTAATCCCTTTAAACTTTTTTCTAAGTATTTATTTTCAATTTTTGGAATTTCTGGTGGAGCTGTTATAATTTGATTACTATTGAGATCAAACATTTCTTCAAATCGATGCTTAATCCACAGCTGTTGAACAATAACAAATTTATTCTTTTTAATGTTTATTCTGTATAGGTGTTTATAGAATAATCTAAAAAAAAACTGAGTTGGCTGAATATAAATATCTCTTAAATTAATAGTATTAAACGGTGACGGATTATGGCAATACACTGCTTGACTCACTTTGCCAATATTGGGTGTCATGTCATGCAAAGACAACCAAAAAAATACATCATATTCCTTAGCTAAGGTTTTAAAATAAACATATTCATAATATAACCGATATATATAAGATGCTCTTGACTTCGGAAATTCAAGGAACTTAATATTAGCATATTCATTTTCATCAAACAAATCCTTTTTATGCACTAAAGCTATAAAGTTATAATGGCTTAGGTAAGCACTAGTGTTTAAAAATGTCAGACAGTCTTTTAATACAGACAAAGGACCTCCCTCGAAAAAATTTATGGCTGATATTACGATATTATTTTTTGACATTTTTTCTTAAAATAGTAGTCATTAATCTAGTCTGAATCTATGAAAATCAGAGTTAATAAAAATCCCTTTGTAGGGTACAAATAAATCTATATAAGCTCCAATGGATTGATAAAACAAAAAGACGGTTACTATAAATAACAAAATAAGTAAATTGACTTTATAATGTTTGTTTTTTATCAATATAAATTGGGACGCTAAAAGCAATACTTCCATGGTCGCAAAATATAAGCCCCCTCTATTGACTAAAACTAGTATGGAGCTTGAGAATAAAAAATAGATAATAATTCCAACAAAATAGCCATTAAATATTAATTTATAGTATGATAGTTTCTCTGTTAAATATTTATAATTATAAATAAATAACCCTATAAAAAGAAACCTTTTAAATAGCCCTAAAACACTCAAACTCTTATTCAGTAATTCATCTTGGGAATTTTCAATATAATACAACGCTTTAGAAGCACCCATACCACCAATATTATTTCCTACAAAGGAAAAAACCAAAAAGGGAATACTTGTTTTTCCAATAATAAAAGATAAAATTAAAATTACGAATATCCAGGCTTGCTTAATATCTCGATTTAAAAAATAATACACAACAAACAAGACTGCAGTAGTATGAAACGTAAATGCTAATGCAATTAAAAGAAAAAATTTAATGGCGTTTTTATCTACTACATATCGCAATGCATATAAACAAATCCCTAAAGCAATTAGTTGACGGTTAGCACCTAAAACCCCCAAATTTGTAGCATAAAAAACTAGTAATGAAATAAACAGATATGGACTTAATTTTTTAAATGCCGAAAAAACAAGAACGTAATAAATTAAAGCGTGTGCTATTAAAAAAGCAGTATAACTATTCCATATAGATTTGACGACTAAAACAAAAAACCCATAACCACGTTCAAAGCCTGTTAAAGAATAATAGACATCAAAAATACTATTTGTCTCTTCAAAATGCGTGAGGTAAGGCTCCCAGTCTGTACCTGTCTGCCAACGTAATCCTGCTTGAAAGACAAAAAGACTATACACAAAAACCAACATGCTTTTATGTTGAATTGATGTCAAATTTGTTCTTAATTCAAGAAATGAAAAAACCAATAAAACGACCAAAGTAAATATATAAATACTCATTACATTAAATTTTTATATAAGGTACTGAATTGGCTTATAACATGCGCATTAGAAAATTTAGTGTTATAAAACTCTTTATAAGGTTCATTTGGTTTTTGTTCAGCGTACTCTAGCTTTTTAATAATATCTTGCTCTGTATTTTCAAATAAAAAATCTTTAGAAATTATGACATCTGGGATGGCACATTTATTAGATGCAATCACAGGTTTATTAAATAAATAGCCTTCAATAATTGGCAAGCCAAATCCTTCTGCATATTCCGCTGGCATTAGAACAATGTCGCACGCAGAATAATAGGTGGTAAGGTTTTCATCACTTACATAACCTAAAAGTTTTATGTTTTTTAAGTTCAATGGTTCCAATTGATTTCTATAAAAATCGAATAAAGGTCCTTTTCCTGCAATAAAGATTTCAAAATTACTGTCCTTTAACTGCTGGGCAACTTTTATAATCAAATCAATTCTAGAACGCTCTTCCATACTTCTCACGACAAACACTTTGGTTTTAGTGGGATTAAACTCAACAGTTAATGTATCGTTTTTTTGGGCTTGTGTCTTTTTGTTATAGTGTTCTAGGTGAGATGTATTGGGTATTATTATAAAATTTTTGTTATCAGAAAATAAACTCGTTTTTTTTGTAAAGTCCGATATAAAATGAACAAAATTCACTCTCTTATATAAGTAAATTTCTAATACATAAAACAGCTTTTTTAATTTGTGCTGTATAACCGTATTTTGGTAATATAATGCATCATGAACAGTAAATAGATGTGTTTTATATATACAAGTCATGCTCATTAAAGTATTATGCGAGTGTATAAAAAAAGATTTTTCTTTCTTTTTAATGCGCATCATAAACCAATTGAAAACAAAAAATTTTAAAAAATTATTTTTAATACCAATACACAGCAGTCCTTCATACTTATATACATTGGTTTTATCATCCCAATGTATATAGTAGTTTATTTTACTTGTACTTGCTTTTGATTGAAAAGCAATAACATTTTCAACACCTCTTTTATGCTTTAACATATTGTTAAAACCTAAATAAAGTACTTTAGTCATTTTGTGGGTGTTGTTCATAAATTACTTAACAATACACTTTTTAAGTTTTTCTAGATATTTTTTACCCCAACGTAAATCGGGCTCCATATAATTGCCTTCTGCCCATTCATTCCAAGATTTCAAAAATATGATTTTGTTTTCAGGTTTTTTATCGGCTACAATATCTACAACTTCTTTCACATGTTTTTCAAAATATTCAGGTGTTGAGTTTGTTAAAACTAATCCCTCGCGACCGCTTCGGGCTGTATGATCCCATCCAGGAATAATACTTGGAAACACATTTTCTATTTGATCTTCTTCTGGTCTAATAAAATATTTTGATGCTGTTTTATAAGGATAAGCTAAAGGTACATTTCTGAATATTTTATTCAGTCTATTATATACTTTTTGTCCAAAAGTTCGATGGTTGAGCGTATAATTAAATAACCTCGTGCTATTTGCTGCATCAAATCCATTAGCTAAAACATCTTTGACGTTAAACTTTGAATCTATACAATGCCCAACAAAGTAGATTTTTTCCAACCCATTTTCCGAAGCTAATTTTTGCCATGTTTCCATAAACACTTTCACCTCTGGCTCACCTATAGGCTTATAGATCATAAACAAAGGTTGACCATTTACAGTCATGTACCTCTTGTCTTTTAAAGCAGGAAGCACTTCGTAAAAATGTGCGGTATAATCTTCAACTCCAGGATATTTCTGTTCTATCAAAATATTACGGTTGGTCATACCATGTGCAAACCCTTTCCATGTTTCGTTTGCCCAAGCTAAGCAAAAAGGAAAATCTGGTTCTCCAGAATTTAAAACTTCATTAAAAGGACGTTCAATTAAACGTTTACCGTTACCAAACCAATAGTGCCAATAGATGAAACCCTCTATACCATATTCGCGAGCCATATCGGCTTGCGCTTTTCTTGTCTCGGCAACTCTTAAATCATAATAGCCCAGATCAGCTGGAACCCTTGGCTGATAATGTCCTTTAAATAAGGCTTTGGCTTTACCAACATTTGTCCACTCTGTAAACCCTTTTCCCCACCACTCATCATTCTCAGGTATGGGATGGTATTGTGGTAAATAAAACGCAATGACCCGTGCTTTTGTTTTCATTTATAAAATTTTTATTTTGTTATGAAGCCTTTAATCATTTTAATAGGATGTATTGAAAGGATTACTGATATACCAACTATTACTAATATTAACACGGCCGACTTCAAGGCTATAGAAATTATTATACTTTCGATATTTACCACATAAACCAATACGTAAACGGATATTGCCACTAGTAGAGCGCTAAATATTGGTCGGTAATGACTAATCTTTATTTTTGAATACCATATACAAATCAACAGCATTACCGTCATCGCAAAACTTGATACCACAGCGGCTGTTATTAATCCATATTTTGGTAAAAATAATACATTTAAAGAAACACTTATAACGGCTCCTATAATTACAATCATTGAATTTATTTTTGTCTTTCCTTTTGCTGTAATAATTGTACCATAGAGCAAACTGAGTGATGAACTATAAACTCCAATAATTATCATTGGCACATACTTATAAGCACTATGAAATTCAACATCAGTCATGAGTAAAAAAAACTCTTTAGCAAAAAGACTTAAAAGAAGAACACCAACAAGAAGCACATAAACAAAACTATTCCGGATATTTTGAAAAACACTCAAAAACTGCTTATTTCCCCAATTTTTAAAAATATAAGGTTCAAAAGCTTTATAGGCACCAAAAGAAAAAATATTAAGAATCAGCGCTATTGTTGCCGCTATACCATAAATCCCAAGATCACTTAGGCTTAGATATTTATCTATAAGTATTCTATCTGAAATTGTAGCCAGATAATACGATATAGCTCCAGGAACAAGCGGTAACGAAAATTTCAAGGCTTCTTTTATTTGTTTGACATTTAAATTCCAAACCATATGATCCCTAATCATGTACATAAAAATAAAAGCGAAAACAAAATTGACAATTAAATTGGCGTATAAAACACCTAAAGCTGTATAATCATAACATATAACTAATACCAAGGTTAGCGCGAATGCTATAACACCTCTCGAAATATTTAAAATTGTTAGCGGTAACGGTTTTTCCAATACTCTAAATAGAGCCGATGGAAGTACGGAGAATAGATTGAAAAAATTTATGAAAACTGCAATAATGATGTACGGATAAAAGTCTATTTGACTCCCTAAGGCAGAGAAAAAATGTTGCCCGAAAAACAATAAAATTATGACTATTAGTGCATTAAACAAAATGATAAAAGAGGACAAGTTTCCAAGCAGCTTTTTTTGTTCCTCAGGACTTTTACATCGATAATAAAAAACTAAGAAATAGGTATTAACACTCAAAAAACCTAAGGCTAATAAAAAGGTGTTTAAGGTGTTCACATAGTTTACAATACCATAATCTGAAGGTGTTAAATACCGGGTAAGAATAGGTAAGGAAATAAAACCAATTAATCGCGGTATAATATCTCCTAATGCATAAATAGAGGTGTTTTTAATTAAGGTATTTCTACTCATTATACATTAAATTAATTCCTTAATAACCGACAAATCAAAGTCTTGAATATAGTCATGAACTAAATTATATTCCGTTTTTACATTTGATTTTAATAGTTTCTCCAATTCATCCTCATCGTTAGCCATTAACAACTTGTCTTCAGATCCGTCAAATGGAGGCACAGCCAAATAGCCTCCCATATTAAAACCATTGTCGTCCTTTGGGTCATAAGCTATGTAATTAACACCATGCATCAATGACTCTAAAAGAACTGTAGATACCGATCCAATAAGCAAAGATGATCTGTTGAGTGATGTTGACAAAGGCTCTGTATCTAAAACGTAAAAACCCGGATCTATAAATGGGACAACCCAATCTTTGTTAATAGAGGGATGTGGTCTATACCTTGCACGCTTAACTCCTAATCGCCTTAAAACCTTCTGTACTTGATATAAATAAAGTACCACTGTACTGGCGTCGCTTACGACAATATTATTATAAGATTGTTGATGCCAAGTCACCGATGAAATAGGGATAACCAATACATCAGATAAATCTGAACGTAGTGATTTTTCTTTATCTAGTTTTTTATAAAGAGGATGCCCAATAACTTTTACCTTTGATGCTTCAAAACCAGCATTAAGATAATTACTTTTTATTTTTTCACTCCATACCATCAAATAATCTGCCCTATTATCTACCTCGAGACTGTATAATCCAGGCATGCCATGTGTAAAAACAAATGACGGACGATTCATTTTTTTGAAAATATCAATACTATATTTACTATAAAAATACTGATCTGTATATAAAAATAAAGCTCTGAAATCTTGTTGCTGATATTGCTTCAAAAGGTGATCTTGAAAGGTGTCTAACACATTATGAAACTTTGTTTCTAGAAACAAATGGAAGTCAGCATTTCTAATTCTATCCTGAATATCTTTATGCCATTTAAGTGTTTTAAAATCTCCAAAAATATTCTTTTTCCCTATAGGGTGCCAAATCGGAGAGTATGCATCAATACCTAAATTAGAAAGCGGTTCTTTTATAGGAAAGTATAACGTTGATAATACTTTTAAGTTATTAGAAGAGTTTGCTCTAGACTGAAATAAAAGGGCATATATGTATTGATAGAAACGTATTAATCTTTCTTTTAAGATAATATCTTTATTTCTATAGTATTGAGCAGACATGTGCGTTTCTGAAACATAAATCTGCCAATCCAATTCTGCTTTAAAGAAATCAATGTATTTTTTTGACAATGCTGTATCTGCATTTTCTACTAAATATTTAATAAGATATTTATCCATGCTCTAATTTTAATATCAGCGACTATTTATGTTATAAAGTTGTTTCTTAATTCAGTATTAACATAAAGCTCCGAACGTTTTTTATCATATTACAACCGTGTGCTTTATCCTAATTTTTCAGCAGAAATGAATAAAAAAAACATCATAAAATTTCCCCATCTTTTATTTGCTTTTTAATAATAAACAAAGGGCGCTCTTTGACTTGAAAAAAGATTCTAAGAATATACTCTCCCAAAACACCTATGGATAATAATTGAACACCTCCAAATAAGATAATTGTAAAAATCAATCCCGTAAAACCTTCAACAACACCATCTAAAAACAGCATTTTTACAAGTGCTAATAAAAAATATGCTAAACTTATTAATATTGTAATTAAACCTAAAACCGAAATGAATCTTATCGGAAACTCACTAAATCCAAATAACCCATTTAAGGCGAGTTTTATCATTTTACTTAAGGTGTATTTAGTGTTTCCGGCTGTCCTTCCTTGTCTTTCATACTCTATACCAATTTGGTTGTAACCAACCCAACTTCTCATACCTCTTATGAACCGGTTTTCTTCTCTCATCGTGTTGAGACTATCGATAACTCTTCGGCTAATGAGAGAGAAATCTCCCGTATCTAAAGGGATTTTTACTGAGGACACCTTTTTCAGGATTTTATAAAAAATGTTTGCAGTTATTTTCTTGAAAAAAGAATCTATTCTTGATTTTCGTACGGCATACACAACATCGTATCCTTGTTTATAATACGAGTAAAATTCTTCTAGTAACTCAGGAGGATCTTGCAAATCGCCATCTATTACCAATACTGCCTCTGTGGCATTCACAGAATCAAAGGCTGCTGTTAGGGCTAATTGATGTCCGAAATTTCTGGATAAAAAAATAGATGTAAACCGATTGTCTTTTAACGATAAGTCTTCCATCAATTTTGGTGTTTTGTCGCTACTACCGTCATCTACCATAATTACAGAAATACTTAACTCTGAATTGTCCATCAACTTGACTAATCTCAAATACAAGTCATTGAAAATATCTTCTTCGTTGTACAGCGGAATTAAGATATTAATTTGTGGTTGATTACTCATAATTTATATAGGTATATTTTTAATTTCGAATTATTATTCTCAAATGTTTTGTCTAATTTTAAGTTGATATCAGCTGCATTTTCAATGACCGCAGCAGAGAACACATATGCACAACCCATTGTCTTTAGTGCATCTGTATTAATACTCAATTCCTTTACTCTTGAGTTATCATCTTTCCTACAATCTAAATAACAACTGTTTTTCAACTCCGCACTAAACAGATAACATCTATTGGCCCAATCATCAAAATATTCTTTGAGTTCAGTATTTTTATAAAGTTCAGATTTAATGACCTCACGAAACCGTTTCTTGTAACTTAATGGGTAATTATTTTGATAGGAATCTAAAGTATAGAATCCATTATATTGAGCAATACTAGGATAAATTCCTAAACTAACCACCTTATATTCATTTTGTTGCAAGCCTATATGGTTTTGTATATCCTTGAATAAATCTTTAGAATAAAACGTATCAAAATCAGTAATCTCTTCGGGTACAACTTGAGGTAGGATTAGTTTGGCAACATTGTATTTTAATTCAGAATTATATGATATATTTCTCAGGCAAAATAAAATGACAACGATCCATAATAGTCGAGAGCTTATTTTACTGTCGCAAGAAAATAATAATATAAGTAAGTAGAATAAAAAAGGTATTAAGAATGTAAATCGATTGAATTGAAAAGATGTTAAAATGTGAAGTTCATCTTCTAGAGGAACAGAAATAAAATTATAGATACTGTGAAAAAATCCTATTACTAGTATTGAAAGCATCACCAAACCTATCGTTTTCCATTGTTTTGTTTTCTTTAGAATTGCATAAATAGATAAGAGCAATACTGGTAATCCAAATACTAATGAGGCATGATAATTTGACTCTAATATTGTATGTAAAAAGGTCTTTATAGTGGATGTAATACTTGGAATAGTTCTAGTCCAATCTACCCTATGAGATGGAATTTTATTAAAAATAAAGTTTTCTATGGTGTAATAATTTGCAAGAACAAATGAGAGAAATAAAACCCCTAAACCTATAAAATAATTGCGGTTAATTTTTTTATTTATTTTCAAAATTATGACGCCATATATAAAGAATGCAATAAGTAAAAATGGCGCAATTAAAGCAAAGTGCGCATAGAAAGGAAACATAAATATGATCAAAAAACTGATAAACAATTTTTTCTTATGTTTCAAATTCAGAAAACACCACAATAATATAGGTTGTCCTAAAACTGATATCCCATAAAGGCTATAAATTGGTAATAATGCAAAAGATAGAGTAATGAGTACTATTAAGCCTGTAGAATGTTTTGAGCTTTTGAAATAATCTCTCATCAATAGACTAATCCCAAATAGGCCAATTATTCTAATAAGTAAGGAATTTAGAACATAGGCCCAAAACGATGGAAATATGTAAAATAAAACGCGAATAAAACTAAATTCTGAATGAAAGTAATTTGTACTTAATCCATCAAAAATATTAGGAACAATTGTTGAGTTACTGAAAGGGAATAAATTTCCCGTAAGTTTTAATGTGTGATAAAAAACAAATTCAGAATCTAAGTTATCATGCACCGTTATAAAGCTTTTTTCGCCAAGAATGAAAATTGGTAAAAAACTAATCAAAAGTAGGACTATCGATATCAGTATTATTTTTTTCATTTTATTGGTATAGCGTTTTTAATAAACGTCTATTATAGCTGTATATATTAATTTGATTTTGAAATTACATTCCATTCTAAAGGCGTTCCCTTTTCTAAATCTATACTTGATTTTTGTCCCAAAATATCTTTATAAAATTTTGGGTGCATCCCAAAACCAGGTCTCACAGAACGCACATTATTTTTAGTTAATAATTCTCCTGCTTTAATGTCTTTTACGACATATAAAGAACGACAAAAATCCCTACTCTTACGTTGCTTTTCGGTTAACGTATAATCTACACGACCAATAGCACTTTCTGCCTCTCTAACAGCTTTTACCATTTCTGTAAATTCACCTTCATCCATTGAGAAAGATGCGTCTGCGCCACCAACAGAATGATCTAAAATAAAATGTTTTTCAATGATTTTTGCTCCCATTACGGTTGCTACTACTGGAACTGTACTGCCCATTGTATGATCAGATAACCCGCTAATCACGCCATAGCGCTCTGCCAAATCTTTTACCATGCACATATTAGCTTCTTCAATTGGCGCAGGATAACTCGATGTACATTTCAATAATGCAATATCGCTATTGCCCATTCGTTTACAGGCGTCTAAAGCCAATTCAATATCTTCTTCCTCAGCAATACCTGTAGAAATAATAACGGGCTTGCCTTTAGAAGCGATAAGCTCAATTAAAGGAATATCTGTAATTTCAAACGACGCTATTTTGTAGGCAGGAACATTTAGTGTTTCTAAAAACTCTACTGAAGTTGGATCAAATGGTGATGAAAAACAAATTAATCCCTCTTCTTTGGCAACCTTCATAATTTCTTCGTGCCACTCCCAAGGTAAATGTGTTGTCTTATATAAATCGTGTAAATATTGACCATCCCATAAGGTGCCTTGAGTGATTTTGAAATCGTCCTTTTTAGAATCTAAGGTAATGGTATCTGCCGTAAATGTTTGTAATTTAATACAATCGGCACCTGCTCGTTTTGCAGCTCTCACAGTTTCAATAGCAGTATCAATACTACCATTATGATTAGCAGACAATTCAGCTATAATAAATACTGGTGAATTTTTATCAATTGTAAAATTTTCTATTTTCATCTGTTTTTTCTTTCTTACTTTATGTATTCTTCGTAGCCCTTATAGAATTTTTTTCCAATAACATTTTGTTGGTTATCAGATAACTCTAATCCTAATCTATCTTCTATAGACCATATCAAGTCTTCAAAACCAAATAAATGTCTATAAAGCACTGTACTTGAAAATCTCGGGTTAATTTCAAAAACTTTAGGTAAATTTTCTGATAGTCTTAATTGTACATTAATACTTCCAACAAGATCTAATTTCACTGCTAATTTTTCTAAAAGCCCTGTGATTATTTCGTTTTCTATAACTTCACCGTAACCGCTATAACCTCCATGAAGCTCTCTCTTGAAAATTTGAGATCTTATGACACCTTTACTGCTTCTGTATAAACCGCAAGTGAATTCTCCATTTTCATCGGTTATAAACTCTTGTACCACATAATCTTCAATATTATTTCTGGTATAAAATGAAAACTCATCCATGGTTTTAACTTTATAGATGTCTTTACTTCCTGAACCCGTTTTAGATTTTAAAATAACGGGGAAGTTGGTAATCGTTTTTATGTCTTTTGCTAAAGTTGTCTCTGGAAAAGGTAAGCTATGAGCCTTTAAAAATTCAGCTGTTTTATATTTATCAAAACCAACTTCTAGTGCCTTAGAAGACGCTGTTATTATTTTTGCATTTCCAATGTTGTCTAACATGTTGTTTTCTGAAAAATAACGCAGTTCGGGCTCTGCAATTGGTATCACAATATCAATAGCATTGTCTATAACAAATTCTTCTAGTTTTTGTAAATATGCCGCATTTGTAAAAGGTAACCCAACAGAAAAATTAGGATAAATAAATTGTGCTGCGTTTTTATCGGAAATATCAATGCCAAACAAGTTTTTGGTAAAAGATGATTTTAGTAATATTTTCCCTAAACTTTGTCCTATATCACCACCGCATCCGGTTACTAGTATGTTTAACGCTTTATTCATGGGCCTTTAATTTCTTCTTAAAACTTTAGTTAAATACGCAATGTCTCGGTCTTTCTCAGCAATTTCGGTTATGAGATCTTCAGTATTATAATCTGTTGAGAGCATTTGAAAACATCCATTGTCAGTATTAATGATACACCAAGATGCTTTCCCTCCTGTTTGTCTTGATTGTCCCACAGAACCTGGATTTATCAAAACACTATGTGCATTTTTGATAGCAAAAGCATAATGTGAATGGCCAATCAATACAAAATCATGGGTTTCTGAATCACACTTTTCTAGGATATTTTTCTCACAATCTGGATAGATATAAAAATCATTCGACCATGGACTACCGTGACTCATTAATAAAGACGTTTCACCAAATTGAACTGATTTTATTTCCGGTAAACCCTTTAAAAACTCTAACTGTTGTGATGATAATTTATTGATAGCTTCCTTGTGCCCACTACCATATTTTAACCGAATGGATTCTGATAAAGACAAATCTGATATGAGATCTTCTAATATATATTCATGGTTTCCTTTAATCATATCAAAACTCCACGCTGAGAGTGCCTTCAAAATTTTATCAGGATGGTAATAGTAACCTACAATATCACCGAGTACCAATAGGTGCTGTACCTTTTCTGCCTTGGCCTTTTTTAAGACCTCAGCGAGCGCATCATAATTGCCATGAATATCAGAGATTACCGCTATTTTCATCCGTTTATGCCTATGGTTTTTAAAATGTCTTCAGCGACATCAATTGGTGCTTTTAACTGGCCTTCTTTTTGCAAATTTTTAAAATTTTCAACATCAGGAAAATCACTATCTCTCAAGCTTTTTTGCATGCCTGTATCCATAACTCCTGGATTTATATTAAAAAACCGATGTTGTTTGTATTCGCTTTCAGCAGCATTAAAAAACATTTGAATAAATGCCTTTGAAGAACAATATAACGACCAATTACTGATAGCTCTATTTGCTGCTCCAGAACTTATATTTACAAACGTTAATGGGTTTGCCTTAAAATTTTTAAGTATATATGTCGTAATCAATATCGTTGATTTTACATTTACCGACAGTGTCGTGTCAATTGCAGCTGCATCTAAATCCTCAATTTTAACAACCGGTCCAATGATACTTGCATTATTAATAAAATAAACAGTTTCATCACCAATCAAACCTTTTAAGGCAGTGGTTTTTTCTCCTACATTATCCTTAGATAAATCCATTTCTAAAAAACAAAACCGTTTTGAGGAATATGCTTTTTGCTCCTTACTTAAACTTCTAGACATTGAAATAATAAAACAGTCTTCATCATGTATTAAAACATCCACGAATGCTTTACCTAAACCTCTATTTGCTCCCGTTATGATAACTGTTTTCTTCATAATCTATACTGCAGTACTTTCGCTTTTATTCAACTTCCCATGCATGATAACATCTTTGTATTCTCCATTAAAAAAGCAATGCTCTTTTAAGGTTGCTTCTTTTATAAACCCCGAATTTTCAATAATCTCATAGATATGAGGTCTTAAATCATAAGCATAGGTCACTAGTTTATGAAGATTTAAATCCTTAAATGCTACTTGTTCAATGAGCTCCAAAAATAGAGTCCAATGCTTAGAGAAATATTCCTGCTCTAACGCTGTGTCCATTATAAATGAAACCTCTGCATTTTTATCTATCCAGTTGATATGAACTAGTCCTCCATAACCAATGCAAACATCATTTTCTAGGTATGAAAACAATAATTGGCTAGGGTGTTCTTGATCAAAAAGTTTATTGACAACAGTTTTAAAATAGATGTCTTGATCTTGTTTTTTAAGCGGCTTATCTTGTCTTAGATGATAAATTTGTTCATTCCTCCATTTTAAAATAGCCATACGATCTTCATATCGAATGGGTACAATAGCGCACGCATCGCTAGAAAATATTTGGTTATGTAAAACTTTATAAGAATTCATCCCAATAGTTAATTTAATCTTTTAAAACCTGAATGACAAACGGGTCCATCTAATAATTCATTAATATTTAAAACCTCAGATTCACATTTAGCGATTGTAGCATAAATACCATCTAGTGCTTCAAAATAGGACTCTAAATGTTCATCTGTATGAGCCGTAGATGCATAAAAGTGAGTACTTGCCAGAAATCCTTTTTTCAACATTTCTTGAGTAATCAAGGTTTTATACGCTGCCGCATTTGGACTATTAAAGCCATAAGTGGTCATTGCTGAAATACCCGAAACCGTTATATCTAGATTATGTGTACTAGCTAAGCTTTTCCAACCATTTTGCATTTTACTTCCGGTTGCTGTAATTGTTTTCCACGATTCTACACGTTCCATAACCTTTAATGTGGCAATCGCTGCTGTAGGACCAATTCTCTCTGTCCAGAAGGTACTGCTAATAAATGTATTTTGAGCTGCTTCCATTACAGATTTCTTACCAACAACGGCTGTTAAAGCATATCCATTTCCAATCGTTTTTCCTAACATAATCATATCTGGATCTACGTTGAATTTTTGGTAAATACCACCAAACGTTTCTCTAAACCCAGAAGAACACTCATCAAAAATGAGTACTATATTTTTTCTCGTCGCCAAATCTCTAACCTTCTCTAAAAAGTTGTTTTCAGGTCCAAAATTTCGCATGACCTCCATTTTAATCACTCCAATATCATTCTTCTCCACAATATCTAAAAGCTCTTCATAATTGTTATAATGGAAAGGGAATACTGAGTTTTTTAAATTTTTAGGAACGCCTTTCGGGCTTAATCCAGGTATTAAGTGTGTAGACAAATCGTCTCCTCCATTATGGTTTGCAGATAAGTACCAATCATGCCAACCATGATATCCACAAATCGCTACATTATCTTTTCCAGAGGCTGCTCTTGCAATTCTGATGGCAATCGAATTAGCTTCTCCTCCAGTACGTGCAAATCGTACCATATCTGCCCAAGGATTCATTTCTATTAGTTTTTCTGCTAGATATACTTCTTCAGGACAGTTTAGTGTGCTCATATTTCCTTGCTTCACAGTCTCCATGACTGCAGCATCAACTTCATCATTGCCATAACCAAGTGTATTCGTGCCTATACCCATAATAGACATATCTAGTAATTCTTTCCCATCTAAATCCCACACTTTACAGCCTTTAGATTTAGAAAAATAGGATGGCCAATGATCTGGTAAAAACATTTCTGGTCGCTTAGAAAGCAACATCGTTCCTCCAGGAATTAGTGTTTTGGCTTTTGTATATAAGTCTTGTCCTTTACCCATTAGTATCATTTTTTAAAGACTTCAATAGTCCTTCGTTTCTAATAATTTGATTATTCATTTTTGACAAATCATTCTCAATAATATAATTTGTGTATTCTAACCACGTTTTTTCTGTGCCTAATTTTTGAATTAGGTATTCTATTAAATCGAAATCTCTTGGCTCATCTACTGTCATACGTATACGAGAATAATCTTGTTGGCATGCATAATTCACAGCACTAAAAAGGTCAGCTCCTTTACCATCAGCATTATTTCGTATATAGGGTGTTACATGCTCTAATTCAGATTTTAATGTGGCGTTTTCCCATGCCTCCTTCAATGCTGAAAATTTAAAAACCTCAACATCTTGACCATCTGGAAAATGTTCAATCAGCCCATTAGACACATAATCATAATCATGGTTTTGAGCATAAGTTATGATATCATCAACCAATTGAGCGTCTAATAACGGACAATCTGAAGTAACTCTTACAATCCAATCTGCATCTTTATCTTTTACGGCTTCATAAAAGCGATCTAAAACATTTAATTCTGAACCTCTAGAAGCTTTATAGCCCCATTTTATCGCGCTATTATATATGATTTTGTCTTCAGCGTTGACTGTTGTAGCGACCATGATTTCTGAAACCTTAGCACATTTTATTAATCGGTCTAAATGTATTTGAAGTAATGATTTGCCGTTGACTTCTTTCAATACTTTACCTGGAAGCCTAGAACTCCCTGTTCTTGCTTGAGTGACTAATATTGTTTTTAATTCCATAACGAAGGATTTAATAAGTTAATATTAGAAACCTTAATATTATTAATCTCATCGATTGTTCTGGCTTCAAGTGCGTAGTCTAAAGATTGTAGATTGTCTTCTAGTTGTTGTTTAGAATCTACACCAACAAGTACGTTATCAATAGTGGTTTGTTGTAAACAATAGTTTAATGCCAATTGTGCTACTGATGTATCATTACTCTTAGTAATATTTGACAACTGCGTTAGTTCATTTTTTAAACTTTTTACGGTTTGATTATCAGAATCAATATCTTTAAAGAACAAGCCTTGTAACAGTGCTGATCTTGTATGAATTGTTTTACCTTTTGATTTTGCTTTTTCTAAAATACTTCCTCGCAAATTTGAATTATCGAAAAGATTAAACGGGAGCTGAATGATATCAACGTCGTCATTTAATAGTACGTCTTCTATTTCCTCATTTGTATATACAGACACTCCAATATACTTAATTTTACCACTCGCCTTCAAGTTGGTTAACACTTTGAAATTATCAACATTCTCTTTATAACTTGAGAAGCTGTGAAATAGTAAGGCATGCAATTGATTGACCTGTAAATCTGATAAATAGGTGTTGACCTTGTCATTGATATCCGCATTAAATTGATGTGGTAATTTGGTGATGACTTCAAATGATTTATTTGGGTTATTTTTATGAAATGAGCCAATGACTTCATGTGCATTTCCATAGGCTTCAGCCGAATCTAAAATTTTAATTCCGTGATTAAAAGCATACTCCAAAATCTCATGACTATTTTCTAGTGATACTTTACCGGTAGTATTGTTTATGCCATAAGACAAGCCCATTTGCACGGTTCCTAAAATTAGTTTATTACTTAAAATTCTCGACATGTAATGACATTCTTAAAGCGTTACTTATTTTGTTATTGTAAGTGCCAACATTTGTTTTAACCTCATCAATTGTAAACCCCATTTTTTTATATAACATCGCTGCGTTTATATTATCTTCAATAACTCCTAGTGTGATTTTGGATAATTTAAGTTCTTTAAAACAATAGTTTATAATTGTAAACGACGCTTCTTTAGCATACCCTTTTCCCCAGTTTTCTTTATCTCCCATTAATATACCATATTCGCCAGAATTGGTTTCTACATTTATGGGATCAATTTTTATATTGCCTATATGCTTTTTGGAGTCTTTTAAATGAATTGCCCAAAAATAAACTTCGTTTTTATACTGTTCTTCTACATATGCTCTTAACAAATCTAAAGTGTAATTTCCTCTTGTTTCTAAATACATATTAACTTCAGTGTCGTTTATCCAGTTGACATATTCTTTTGAAATATGTTTTACTGAAACTCTTTCGAAAATTAAACGTTCAGATTCTAAGTCAATATTTTCCACTGTAAAACGCATTTATTTCGTTGATTACATATCCTTGTTCTTCATCGGTTAATGTTGGATACATAGGTAAACTTATACACTGTTTATAATAATTTTCAGCATGAATAAAATCACCTTCTTTCCAGCCCAATCCTCTATAATAAGGCATTAAATGGCAAGGAATATAATGGATTTGTGCATATATGTTTTTGCTTCGTAAATGATTGTATAACCCTAATCTGTCATCTACTTCTATGACATAGAGATGATAAGCATGACCTTCAATAGTTTTAGATTGTCCTTTAATAAACGGTTTGTTTTTAAAAGCATTAAAATAAGTAGCAGCAATAGCTCTTCTGCTTGCTATACCTTCATTAGCTCTAGACAAC